>OHDN01000003.1_pt1 | contig 265424 bp, 289 predicted proteins | sample 1566971 | NCBI WGS metagenome assembly OHDN01 (sample SAMEA3879538, study PRJEB24766) | human gut metagenome | biome: human-associated habitat; feature: feces | place: USA | collected 1985/1987
TCGTTGGTCAAGCGGTTAAGACGTCGCCCTCTCACGGCGAAAACAGGGGTTCGATTCCCCTACGAACTGCTGGAAGGATTCAGAAGATTTCTGAATCCTTTTTTTCATTTCTGCATATACTAATCTTAATGACATTCAGTGAGTGATGCTATGGATTTCACAGATAACAGACAGGAACAGGAAATGGGAAGGCTTCGTGTAGAAGTGAATTCTTCCCTCGGGCGGATCCCGATTGCAAATGCGCAGATTACGATCACCTCGACGGGTGGTACCGGTGGCGTGTTGGCTGAGATCGTAACTGATGAAAATGGTATGACGGATGAGATATCGTTGGCGGCACCTCCACGCAGCTACTCTATGGCACCCTCGGAGAATCAGCCGTATGCGGAATACAATGTACGGATCCGGGCAGCCGGATACGAGGGACGGCTGTTTTCCGGTGTTCAGATATTTTCTAATGAAACGGCGATCCAGTTTTCTGCTCTGCGGCCGCGGCCACAGCAGGAGGAAGAAGAGTATAATCCGACTGTGATCGGCGGGCATACACTCTGGGAAGAATATCCGCCAAAGATTCCGGAGGCTGAGATCAAGCCGATCAACAGCTCGGGAGAGATCGTATTAAGCCGGGTAGTGGTACCGGAATACATCGTCGTACATGATGGAGCACCGACCGATTCTACGGCAGAGAATTACTATATTCGGTATAAGGATTATATCAAGACCGTAGCGGCGTGCGAGATCTACTCCACCTGGCCGGAGGCCTGTATCGAGGCGAATGTATTGGCAATCATGTCATTTACCTTAAATCGGGTGTATACAGAGTGGTATCGGAATCAGGGGTATGGATTTACGATTACCAGCTCGACTGCCTATGACCATAAGTGGATCTATGGAAAGTCTACCTATGAAAGCATCGATGCAGTTGTAGACCGACTGTATACGTCATATCTGTCCAGACCGAATGTAAGACAGCCGATTTTAACCCAGTACTGCGACGGAAAGCGGGTGACCTGTCCGAACTGGATGAGTCAGTGGGGCAGTAAGTATCTGGCAGATCAGAACTATACGGCGATCCAGATCTTAAAGAACTACTATGGTGAAACAATCTATATCAATCAGGCAGATGCCGTATCCGGTGTGCCGTTATCGTGGCCGGGGGCAGCACTGGAGAATGGATCGTCCGGAGAGGCGGTGCGGACCATTCAGGAGCAGTTGAACCGGATTTCAGAAAACTACCCGGCTATTCCGAAGGTTGCGGTGGATGGCATTTACGGTCCGGCAACGGAGGAATCGGTCAGGGTATTCCAGCGGGTGTTTAAGCTGCCGCAGACCGGTGTTGTGGATTATCGAACCTGGTATAAGATATCGGAGATTTATGTGGGTGTTACCAGAATTGCAGAATTGGTTTAAATCTGCTATAATAATAACGCTTATTTTTGAGCAGGCGAAAAAGAGGAAAAAATCTGGCTGTATTTGACAGGAGTGTCGGCAGAATAAGGGCAGAGGATAGGAGTTTACGTTGAAGAAATTATTAGTATACCTAAAAGGATATCGGAAGGAATGTATTCTGGCACCGCTCTTTAAAATGTTAGAGGCCTCTTTCGAGCTGTTTGTCCCGCTGGTTATCAAGCAGATCATCGATGTGGGCATTGAGAATCAGGATATGGCATATGTATGGAAGATGGCAGGTTTGCTGCTGGCACTGGCAGTGATCGGTCTGACCTGTTCTCTGACGGCACAGTACTTCGCTGCAAAGGCGGCGGTCGGATTTTCCACGAAGCTAAAACATGTGGTATATGATCATATTCAGAAGCTGTCATTTTCAGAGGTGGATGATCTCGGAACCTCGACACTGATTACGCGTATGACCAGTGATATGAATCAGGTTCAGAACGGTGTCAATATGGTGCTTCGTCTGTTCCTGCGGTCACCGTTTATTGTATTTGGTGCGATGATCATGGCGTTTACCATTGACTGGAAGGCCGCTATGGTATTCGTAGTTGCGATTCCGTTACTGTCGATCGTGGTATTTGGTATCATGCTGATCAGTATTCCGAAGTTTAAGAAGGTACAGGAGGGCTTAGACCGGGTACTCGGAATCACCAGAGAGAATCTGACCGGTGTACGTGTCATTCGTGCCTTCCATCAGGAAGAGCAGGAGCGGGAAAGCTTCCGTGACAGCAATGAGCGGTTGACCAGACTACAGTTGGTGGTAGGAAGAATCTCAGCATTTATGAATCCTGCAACCTATGTGATCGTAAATGCGGCGATTATTGCGTTGCTCTGGACCGGAGCGGTACGGGTAAATATCGGTATATTGACACAGGGGGATGTGGTTGCCCTGTATAACTATATGAATCAGATTCTGGTAGAGCTGGTAAAGCTGGCAAATCTGATCATTACCATTACGAAGGCGGTGGCCTGTGGCAACCGGATCCAGTCCGTACTGGAGCAGGAGAGCACACAGACCTTTGCGGAGGAACCGGTGAAGGAGAACGGAAAGCCGGAGGTAGTGGTGGACTTTCGGGATGTCAGCTTCGCCTATCATACGGAGGGTGAAGAGGCACTCCGGCATCTGGAGCTTCAGGTGAAGCGTGGAGAAACGATCGGTGTGATCGGAGGAACAGGTTCCGGAAAAACGAGTCTGGTGCATCTGATTCCGCGTTTTTATGATGCAACGGCCGGTACGGTGCTGGTAGATGGCGTGGATGTAAAGGATTATCCGAAGGAGCAGTTGCGAAAGAAGATCGGTATTGTAATGCAGAAGGCGGTTCTGTTTAAAGGAACGATACGGGAGAATCTCCGCTGGGGAAATGAAGAAACGACAGATGAAGAACTGTGGCAGGCACTGCGGATTGCACAGGCAGAGGAGGTCGTTGATAAAAAGGACGGAAAGCTGGATGCAATGATCAGCCAGGGAGGAAAGAATCTGTCCGGCGGTCAGCGGCAGCGTCTGACGATCGCCCGGGCACTGGTCAGAAAGCCGGAGATCCTGATCCTGGATGACAGTACCTCGGCACTGGATTATGCGACAGATGCCAAGCTTCGTAAGGCACTGCGGGAGATGGAGGAAAAGACGACGGTATTTATCGTATCGCAGCGTACCGTATCCATCCAGCAGGCAGATCGCATCATAGTCTTAGATGATGGAAATGTAATAGATATCGGTACCCATGAGGAGCTGTTAAAGCGGTGTGAGATCTATCAGGAGATCTACTATTCACAGAACAAGAAGGAGGAACAGGGAGCATGAGTACAACCGATAAGAATACAAAAACGATGACCTCCGGAGCGACGCTGAAGCGGCTGATGAAGTACTTGAAGCACTATTGGTTTTTCTTGATCGTATCCTTACTGATGGCATTGATCAGTGTAGCTCTGACTCTGTATCTTCCGATCCTGATCGGTGATGCGATCGATCTGATCGTAGGGCCGGGACAGGTAGATTTCCCGGGGATTGCCAGACTGGTTGGAATCATGGCGGTCTGCATCGGGATAACAGCACTGGCACAGTGGATCATGAATGTCTGCAATAACCGTATGACCTATGGTATTGTCCGGGATGTACGGAGAGATGCATTTGATAAGATCGAGAAGCTGCCGTTCCAGTATTTGGATACGCATACCAGCGGTGAGGTTGTGAACCGGGTAATCGCCGATGTTGACCAGTTCGCGGACGGACTGTTAATGGGCTTTACACAGTTCTTTACCAGTCTGATGACGATTCTGGGAACCCTGTTCTTTATGTTGCGGATCCATGCCGGAATCGCACTGGTCGTAATCTGTATTACACCGTTATCCTTATTTGTGGCAGCATTTATTGCAAAAAAGACCTACAATATGTTCAAGGTACAGTCCGAGATCCGGGGCGAGCAGACGGGCTATATCGATGAGATGGTGGGAAATCTGAAGGTGGTGCAGGCATATAGCCGGGAAGAGGCATCTATGGAGACCTTTGATGAGATCAATGAACGGTTGCAGAAGAGTTCCCTAAAGGCAATCTTCTTTTCATCCATTACGAATCCTTCCACCAGATTTGTAAACAGTCTGGTATATGCGGGAGTCGGGGTGACCGGTGCGATCGTAGCAATCAACGGCGGAATCAGTATCGGACAGTTAACGGCATTTTTGGGATATGCGAATCAGTATACAAAGCCGTTTAATGAGATATCCGGGGTTGTAACCGAGCTGCAGAATGCGCTGGCATGTGCAGGGCGGATTTTAGAATTGATCGATGAGGAACCGCAGATCCCGGATGCAGAGGATGCTGTGATACTGGAGGATGTACAGGGAAATGTAGCCATCGACGATGTATCCTTCTCCTATGTACCGGAACAGAAGCTGTTAGAGCATGTCAGTCTGAAGGTGGCAGCCGGACAGAGAATCGCTATCGTAGGACCGACCGGCTGTGGTAAAACGACGCTTATTAATCTGCTTATGCGGTTCTATGATGTCAATAGCGGACAGATTCTGGTAGAAGGAAATGATATCCGTCAGGTAACCAGAGCCAGTCTGCGGGAGTCCTATGGTATGGTACTACAGGAGACCTGGTTAAAGACCGGAACGATCCGGGAAAATATCGCGATGGGGCGCCCGGATGCAACGGATGAGGAGATCATTCAGGCAGCGAAACTGACACACGCACATAGCTTTATCAAACGGTTGCCGCAGGGCTATGACACGGTAGTGACGGAGAACAGTGACAGTCTTTCACAGGGTCAGAAGCAGCTTCTTTGTATTGCCAGAGTTATGCTGTGTCATCCGCCGATGCTGATTCTGGATGAGGCGACCTCTTCGATCGATACCCGTACGGAGCTGAAGGTTCAGGAAGCATTTGCCAGACTGATGGAGGGAAGAACCAGCTTTATCGTGGCACACCGGTTATCTACGATTCAGGGTGCCGATGTGATACTGGTTATGAAGGATGGCAATATTATCGAACAGGGAAATCATCAGCAGCTATTACAAAAGCGTGGATTCTATTATGAATTATATAACAGTCGATAAGAGAGGAAGGGATATTCCATGGAGCAACAATGGCCGGCTGGTATGAAGCGTACCAGACAGAGAGAAGATGTATATCGGGTGCTGACGCAGGCAGAAGAACCACTGACTGCGATGGAGATCTATCGCCGGGTTATGGAGAATACCAGTGATCAGAATTATGCCATATCTACGATCTACCGGGCACTGGCTGCCTTTGAGGAACAGGATCTTCTGGAAAAAACAACCCTTATGGGAGAAGATACAGCAGTTTATGAATGGAAACGGGAGAATCATAAGCACTATGCGATCTGCCTAAAGTGTAGACGGAAGATCCCGCTGAAGGAATGTCCGATGGAGCATCTGACCTTACATATGGATACAGAGGACTTCACGGTGACCGGACATAAGCTGGAGTTATATGGTTACTGTAGCCGCTGTTGTAAAAAAAGTTGAAAAAATACAGGTTTGGTTGTATGATTGCAACAGCAAGGAATGAGCAAAAGAGAGGATAGGAGGCATTGAAATGAACAGTCGGGCAATGATGGAATTAGATGATGAACTCAATGCACAGTTTGATGATTTGGTAAATTATTGCATGGTTTCAGGTGCAATTAATCAAGAATTATATGCTGAGTATGATGTAAAAAGAGGACTTCGTGATTCAAACGGTAAGGGTGTTCTTACCGGTTTGACCGAGATTGCGGATGTCGTATCGTATAGATTTGACGGAGGAGTAAAGATTCCTTCGGATGGTAAGCTTTATTATCAGGGCTATGATGTACAGGATATTGTAGAGAGCTATAAAACCAGAAGATTCGGATTCGAGGAGGTTACATATCTTTTGCTGTTTGGTGATCTTCCGAATCAGAAGCAGTTAAAGAGCTTTATCGACATCCTGACCAGTCTGCAGGAGCTGTCCGGTAATTTTATCCGTGATGTGATCATGAAGGCACCGAGTGCCAACATCATGAATGGACTGCAGAGATGTGTGTTGACCTTATATTCGTATGATGAGAAGCCGGATGATGTAACGGTACCGAATGTACTGCGTCAGTCTCTGCAGCTGATCGGCAAGATTCCGCTGATATCCGTATATTCTTATCATGCATATCGGCATATCCACTGTGGAGAGAATCTGGTTATCCGGACACCGGATAAGAGTCTGTCAACGGCTGAGAATATCCTGCAGATGCTGCGTCCGGACGGAAAGTTTACCGAACTGGAGGCGAAGGTACTGGATATCGCACTGGTTCTTCATGCAGAACATGGTGGCGGTAATAACTCGACCTTCACCAACCATGTAGTTACATCCTCCGGAACAGATACCTATTCCGCAGTGGCAGCATCCATTGCATCCCTGAAGGGACCAAGACACGGTGGTGCGAACCTGAAGGTTCAGCAGATGTTCCGTGATATCCGCGAGCATGTAGAGGATCTGACAAATGAAGACGAGATTCGTTCGTATCTGCGGAAAATATTGAATAAAGAGACCTTTGACAAGGCCGGTCTGATTTATGGTATGGGGCATGCCGTTTATACGGAGTCCGATCCGAGAGAGGTTGTGTTAAAGGACTATGCGGAGAAGCTGTCGATTGAGAAGGGGCTGCATGAAGACTTTGAGTTCTATGATCGTGTCGAACGGCTGGCAAAGGAAGTGATCGCGGATCACAGACGGTTATTCAAACCGATCTGTGCCAATGTAGACTTCTACAGTGGCTTTGTATATAGCATGCTGGGAATACCGGAAGCATTGTTTACACCGATGTTTGCAGTTTCCCGTATTTCAGGCTGGAGTGCCCATCGTCTGGAGGAGGTTGTAAATAACGGTAAGATCATACGTCCTGCCTATAAGTTTGTCGGTGTGCATAAGAAGTTTTATGATATTGATGAGAGATACTGGTAATACTATAGGAAGAATGCTTGAAAGGATAAGCACATGTTAGAGTTAAGAAATATTAATTATCAGGTAGAGGACGGAAGTCTGGAGATACTGAAGAATATCAATCTGGTAGTAAAGGATCGATTTGTGGCGGTTACCGGCCCGAATGGAGGCGGAAAGTCTACCCTGGCAAAGATCATCGCCGGTATCGTAACACCGACATCCGGTCAGATTCTGCTGAATGGTGAAGACATTACACAGTGTAATATTACAGAACGTGCGAAGAAGGGAATCGGATATGCCTTTCAGCAGCCGGTGAAGTTCAAGGGGATCACGGTGCGGGATCTGATCACACTGGCTGCGGGAAAGCAGATCGATATCAATCAGGCGTGCAATTATCTGGCTGAGGTAGGTCTGTGCGCAAAGGATTATATCAACCGGGAGGTAAACGCCAGTCTGTCGGGCGGTGAGTTGAAAAGAATCGAGATTGCAATGACGATCGCCAGAGGTGCAGAGTTTACGATCTTTGATGAGCCGGAAGCCGGCATTGATCTGTGGAGCTTTAACAACCTGATACAGGTGTTTGAAAGCATGTATCAGAAGATCAATGGAACGATACTGATTATCTCCCATCAGGAACGGATCTTGAATATCGCTGATCAGATTGTAGTAGTGGCAGATGGTGAGATTCGTCAGACCGGCACCAGGGAAGAGATTCTGCCGGAACTTTTGAATACAACAGGTGCAGCCTGCAAGACCTTGATGGATAAGTTGGTATAGGAGGGCATATGGTGGACAAGATTCAACAGACATTATTGGAACAGGTCGCAGACCTTCATACCGTACCGGAGGGTGCTTATAATATCCGGGCAAACGGAAAGCTGGCAGGCAGAAATACGACAGCGAATATTGATATTGTAACAAAAGAGGATAAACCGGGAATCGATATTATCATAAAGCCGGGAACAAAGAATGAAAGTGTTCATATCCCGGTAGTTCTGAGTGAAAGCGGACTGAAGGATATGGTCTACAATGACTTCTATGTAGGAGAAGGTGCAGATGTGACGATCGTAGCCGGTTGCGGAATTCATAACTGCGGAGTGGATACCTCCGAGCATGATGGTATTCATACCTTCTATCTGGAGAAGGGTGCGAAGGTTCGATATATCGAAAAGCATTATGGCGAAGGAGACGGCACCGGAAAGCGGATTCTGAATCCAACGACGATCATACATGTGGGTGAAGACGCCTATCTGGAGATGATAACCGTTCAGATCAAGGGTGTAGATTCTACCGTCCGTGTTACCGAAGGAGATCTGGCTGCCGGGGCAACACTGGTAGTCAAGGAAAAGATCATGACGCATGGCAGTCAGCATGCCGAGACCCGCTTCAGTGTCGATATGAATGGTGCCGGAAGCAGTGCCAGTGTATCGTCCAGATCCGTTGCAAAGGAGCAGTCGACTCAGTGTTTCCAGTCAATCATCAATGGAAATGCTCCATGCTCCGGGCATACGGAGTGTGATGCAATCATTATGGATGGAGCAAAGGTGACCGCAAAGCCGGAGTTGACAGCGAACCATATTGATGCGGCACTGATTCATGAAGCAGCCATCGGTAAGATCGCAGGAGAACAGTTGATCAAGCTTATGACGCTGGGACTGACGGAAAAGGAAGCAGAAGAGCAGATTATTAACGGATTTTTGAAGTAAAAACAGGCACTTCCCGCTTATGGCGGGAGGTGCCTGCTTGCGTTCATTCTTTCAATACCACGTCGTACGGAAACAAATCAGTGCTTCTGTGCAATTGCGTTGACATACACATAGAAGGTAATCAGATACAGACCGGATAACCCAACTAAGGCATATATGATTCTGGAAATCCAGGACATATTGCCAAAGATGAATGCTACCAGATCAAAGCTAAAGAATCCGATCAGCCCCCAGTTAATGGCACCGATAATGGCAATCGTAAGTGCTGTGCAATCCAATACTTTATTATACATGCGGTTTTACCTCCTTCTATCACTAGTATTCGATAATGGAGGGAGAAATATACGTCAATTCATAAAGTTTCCGGACTCGTCTCCGTAGATCTGATATTTGATAATCTGCATACGCTGATCCGTAGCGGAAATAATATCCGCACAATCTTTAAGATCCTCTGAGATCTGGGATGCATTTTCAATATTCCTCTTGTATCGAAGCTGATGGTCCAGACTGGCCCAGAAGTCCATAGCAATCGTACGGATCTGGACCTCGACCTTCATCGGCTGCTTGCGGTCGGAGAAGAAGACCGGAACCTCCAGAATCAGGTGAAGACTGCGATAGCCGTTCGGTTTCGGATTCTGGATATAGTCCTTTGTTTCAAGCAGAGTAACATCATCCTGCTTCGTCAGCATCTGTGCGACTTCATAAATGTCATCAATAAAGGAACAGATGACACGAATGCCGGCTACATCATGAAGATTTTCGGTAATACTTTCCAGTGAAATCTCGTAGCCACGGGTATGGAGCTTTTTTATAATGCTTTCCGGTGACTTGATCCGGGACTTGATAAAGGAAATTGGATTTCGCTGGTATCTGGTAGAAAATTCATCATTTAGAACCTCCAGCTTCGTCTGGATCTCGCGGATAGCACCCCGATACATCATCATAAGCTCCATGTACAGGTGTGCTTCATTCTGAAAAGCCTCCGGTATGTTTAGAATCTCATGTTCATTTACATGTATTTGATTTAAATTATCCAATCAAACACTTCCTTTCGTCTGATTCATACAAGAATAATTATAGCAGTTTGACTATAATAGGTCAACGTGAGCAACTACGAAATCGTTTGAAAAGAAATACATAAGAATTGTGCCTTTTCGCTTGCAATTTTCAGTAAGAAATAATACAATATACTCGGCAGAAATTGGTTTTCATTATTTTTGTTAACCATGAAATAAATATACAACGGAGGGCTTGATATGAGCAATAATTCTCAGATGTCTGCTGGACAGAGAATCGCTTCCCTGTTAGATGACTCCAGCTTTGTCGAAGTTGGAAGCTATGTAACAGCCAGAAGCACAGACTTCAATATGGCAGACAAAGAAACACCTGCTGATGGCGTTGTTACAGGTTACGGTGTAATCGATGGTAATCTGGTATTCGTGTACAGTCAGGACGCAACAGTATTAAATGGTTCCATTGGAGAGATGCATGCAGCCAAGATTGCGAAGATTTATGATATGGCAGTCAAGATGGGTGCACCTGTGATCGGTTTGATTGATTGTGCCGGCCTGCGCTTGCAGGAAGCAGTCGATGCACTGAATGGGTTCGGTACGATCTATGCAAAGCAGACAATGGCATCCGGTGTCGTTCCACAGATCACAGCCGTATTCGGAAGCTGTGGCGGCGGTGCTGCAGTCATGGCAGGCTTAAGTGATTTTACTTATATGACAAAGGACGATGCAAAATTATTCGTAAATGCACCAAATGTACTGGATGGCAATCATGTATCAAAGCTGGATACATCTTCTGCAGATTACCAGAGCAAGAATTCCGGCGTGGTAGATGGTGTATTCGATACAGACGCTGAGGTACTGGCACAGATTCGTCAGTTGGTAACGATTCTTCCGGCGAACAATGAGACAGACCTGTCTTATTCTGATTGTGAGGATGACTTAAATCGTGTTGTTGCAGTAGAAGGATATGTAAATGATGCAAAGTCTCTGCTGATCACGATATCAGATAATAATCAGTTTGTAGAAGCAAAGAAGGACTATGCAACAGATATGGTAACCGGTTTTGTAAGATTCAACGGAGCAACCGTCGGATGTATCGCAAATCAGGGAAATGAAGGCGGCGATGTGCTGTCTGTTGCCGGTGCTTATAAGGCAGCTGAATTTGTAAACTTCTGTGATGCATTTGAAATTCCGGTATTAACGGTTACAAATGTAAAGGGCTATAAGGCAACCGTAGAAGAAGAGGCAGGTATGGCAAAGGCAGTTGCAACTATGACAGCAGCATTTGCAGGTGCTACCGTACCAAAGGTAAATCTGATCACCGGAGAGGCATTCGGTTCTGCTTATACAGCTATGAACTCTAAGGCTATCGGTGCGGATATCGAGTATGCATGGCCGTCTGCTAAGATCGGTATGATGGATCCGGAGGCTGCAGTCTCTATCATGTATGCGGATGAGATTGCTGCGGCAGATGATAAGAAGGCAGTGATCGCAGATAAGAAGAAGCAGTTTGCAGAGGAGCAGGCTAGTGCAGTCGCTGCTGCAAAGCGTGGTATCGTGGATGATATCATTGTTCCGGATGCAACCAGAAAGAGATTGATCGCAGCATTTGAAATGTTATATACAAAGTGCGAAGATAAGCCGGCTAAGAAGCATGGCTCCAAGTAGTGAGGTGACAACAAAATGAAGAAAAAATTATTATTTGTTCTTTTGTTTGCCATGATGCTATCCTTAACAGCCTGTGCAGCACAGCCATTGCCGGATGACTTTGATCAGAATACAGAGACGAATACGGCTGTCGGTATGGCAGCATCCATTCTTAGAATGGAGGATTCGGATCTGACAGCATTGGCACATAATGCAGATGCATATTTTACGTCTGAGAATCTCGGATATGATGTAGATATCATCACCTCGATCAGTGCGGGAACGATTACCGCAAAAGAAGAGGCCGGTGATCCGGTTACCATAAATGTAACGGATATCACATATGAGGCAAACGGCAGCAATGTAGTGATCACGGTTCCGGTCGAATTTACGGAAAGAATCGTTGATTATGAATTCACGTTTGTACAGAATGAAATAGCACAGTATGATGCAAATGAGGAATCATACATTCTGAGTCAGGTTGTTGTATCTGCACAGTATAGCCTGGGTGAACTGATGGAGAAGGCCGGAATGAATACGCTGATGGGTATGGGCGTTGTATTCCTGGTTCTGATCTTTATATCCCTGGTTATCAGTCTCTTCAAGTTTATGCCGGGCAGTGGAGCAAAGAAGCAGACAAAGAAGAGTGCAGCAAAGCCGACACCGGTGGCAGCAACACCTGCACCAGCCGTGAAAGCATCTGCGGCAGACGAAAATCTGATGAATGATCAGGAACTGGTAGCAGTTATAACAGCGGCAGTAATGGCAGCGAGTGGCAGTGGAACAGCAACGACCAGTAGCGATAAGTTAGTGGTACGTTCAATTAAGAGAGCAGCAAGATAGTGAATTAGGAGGATAATAAATATGAAGAATTATAGAATTACCGTAAATGGTACCGCATATGACGTAGCAGTAGAAGAATTAGGTGGAAGTGCAGCACCGGCGGCTGCAGCACCGGTAGCAGCAACACCGGCACCAGCCGCAGCTCCGGCACCAGCCGCACCTGCAGCCGGCGGAGCAGCAGGAAGCATTTCTGTATCAGCTCCTATGCCGGGTAAGATCTTAGCTGTTAAGGCAAATGTAGGACAGGCTGTTAAGAAGGGTGATGTGGTACTGATTCTGGAAGCTATGAAGATGGAGAACGAAGTAGTAGCACCGGAAGACGGAACAATTGCAAGTATTAATGTAGCAGTAGGTTCTGCAGTAGAAGCCGGCGATACTTTAGCTACTTTGAACTAAAGCACTGTCAAACAATATTATTCTGACAGGAGGAAAATAAATGGATTACATTATATCAACCTTGCAAAATCTTGCTGATCAGACAGCGTTTTCTACATTATACTGGGGAAATTATGTTATGATCCTGGTGGCTCTGGTATTCTTATACCTGGCGATTGCAAAGGGATTTGAACCATTGTTGTTAGTACCGATTGCATTCGGTATGTTGTTATCAAATATGTTCCCGGGCATTATTGCAGAGGGAGGCTTGTTACATTTCTTTTATATGTTGGATGAATGGAGTATCCTGCCATCCCTGATATTCCTGGGTGTAGGTGCGATGACAGACTTTGGTCCGTTGATTGCAAACCCGAAGAGCTTCTTATTGGGAGCTGCCGCTCAGTTTGGTATTTATGCTGCATACTTTCTGGCTATCTTTATGGGATTCGGCGGAAAGGAAGCCGCAGCGATCTCTATCATCGGTGGTGCAGACGGTCCTACCTCAATCTTCCTGGCCGGTAAGCTGGGCATGGGTGGAACTCTGATGGGACCAATCGCAGTAGCTGCTTATTCTTATATGGCACTGGTTCCGGTTATTCAGCCACCGGTTATGAAGTTATTCACAACCGAAAAGGAACGGAAGATTAAGATGGATCAGCTTCGTCCGGTATCAAAGCTGGAGAAGATCCTGTTCCCGATCATTGTTACGATCGTAGTTGTACTGATCCTTCCGACGACAGCACCATTGGTAGGTATGCTGATGCTAGGCAACCTGTTCCGTGAGTGTGGTGTTGTAAAGCAGTTGACAGAGACAGCATCCAATGCCCTGATGTATATCGTAGTTATCCTGCTGGGTACTTCCGTAGGTGCGACAACAACAGCTCAGGCATTCTTAAAGATAAGTACTTTAAAAATTGTAGTTCTGGGTCTGGTGGCCTTCATCTTCGGTACCGCAGCCGGTGTACTGTTCGGTAAGCTGATGTGCTGGATAACAAAGGGAAAGGTAAATCCACTGATCGGTTCTGCCGGTGTATCTGCAGTTCCTATGGCTGCCCGTGTATCACAGAAGGTGGGTGCTGAGGCAGATCCTACGAACTTCCTGCTGATGCATGCAATGGGACCAAACGTAGCCGGTGTTATCGGTACTGCTGTAGCAGCCGGAACCTTTATGGCTATCTTTGGAGTAAAGTAAGACAAGAGTATAAGAATAGAAGACAAACAATAAAGGAGGAACTATTATGGCAGATCAGGTAGCGGCTAAGCCGGTTAAGATTACTGAAACTGTATTACGTGATGCACATCAGTCACTGATTGCAACTCGTATGACAACAGAGCAGATGTTGCCAATTATTGATAAAATGGATCAGGTGGGTTACCACTCTGTAGAGTGCTGGGGTGGTGCTACATTTGATGCATCCCTTCGTTTCCTGCATGAGGATCCATGGGACAGACTTCGAAAGTTAAGAGATGGATTCAAGCATACAAAGCTGCAGATGTTATTCCGTGGACAGAATATCTTAGGATACAGCCCATATGCAGACGATGTAGTAGAGTACTTTGTACAGAAGTCCATTGCAAACGGTATTGATATCATTCGTATCTTTGACTGTTTGAATGATCTTCGAAATCTGGAGACAGCCGTTAAAGCGGCAAACAAGGAAAAGGGACATGCACAGGTTGCACTGTCTTATACCTTGGGAGATGCTTATACACTGGACTACTGGAAGGATATGGCAAAGAGAATCGAGGATATGGGTGCAGACTCTATCTGTATTAAGGATATGGCCGGTCTTTTGGTTCCTGTAAAGGCAACAGAGCTGGTACAGGCACTGAAAGAAGGAACGAAGCTTCCGATCCAGTTGCATACACATTATACATCCGGTGTGGCTTCTATGACCTACATGAAGGCAGTAGAGGCAGGCTGTGACATTATTGACACAGCGATGTCACCGTTGTCTATGGGTACTTCACAGCCGGCAACCGAGGTTATGGCGAAGGCATTTGAAGGAACTCCTTATGATCCGGGCTTTGACCAGAATCTGTTGGCTGAGATCGCAGATTACTTCCGCCCGCTTCGTGAGCAGTGGCTGGAGAGCGGTCTGTTAAGTCCAAAGGTAATGGGCGTTAATATTAAGACTCTGTTATATCAGGTACCGGGTGGTATGTTATCAAATCTGGTATCTCAGTTAAAGGAAATGAAGGCAGAGGATAAGTTTGATGCCGTTCTGGAAGAGGTTCCAAGAGTTCGTAAGGACTTTGGCGAGCCACCGCTTGTAACACCAAGTTCACAGATCGTAGGTACACAGGCAGTTCTGAATGTTGTAACCGGTGAACGTTATAAGATGTTGACAAAGGAATCAAAGGATCTGTTAGCCGGTAAGTATGGCCAGACCGTTAAGCCGATGAATCCGGAGGTTCAGAAGAAGGCACTGGATAGCTTAGGCATGAAGGAACCGATCACCTATCGTCCGGCTGACGATATCGAACCACAGCTTCCGAAGCTGGAGAAGGAAATGGCTCAGTACAAACAGCAGGATGAAGATGTACTGTCTTACGCTCTGTTCCCACAGGTAGCAACCGACTTCTTTAAGTATCGGGAAGCACAGCAGAAGAAGGTAGATACCTCAGTAGCTGATACAGAGAACAAGGTATATCCGGTATAATTAAATAATCGGAACGAATCCTCCCAGGATCGGGAGAGAACATAAGGCTGTCGCAGAAGCAGGAGATGTCAATGTGGCAGCCTTATAATATTTTCAGGAGAAATTATGGCTAAGGTAATCGTAATCGGCGGCGGAGCTGCCGGCATGATGGCGGCAATCACGGCTGCCGGAAAGGGACATCAGGTCCTGTTATTGGAAAAAAATGAAAAACTGGGAAAGAAACTGTTTATCACGGGAAAGGGTAGGTGCAATCTGACAAATGCCTGTGATACAAATGAATTATTTACGAATATTATAACGAATCATAAGTTTTTATATAGTTCTATCTATGGCTTTGACAACTGGATGACGTATTCATTTTTTGAAGATCTGGGGGTACGTCTGAAAATAGAACGGGGTAACCGGGTATTTCCGGAGTCTGATCATTCATCGGATATTATCCGGGCGTTAGAACAGGAACTGAAACGACGTGGAGTCCGAATCCGGCTGCATACGGAGATCACAGAAATCTGTGTCGAGGACGGACATGTTACCGGTGTGAGATGTAAGAAGAATCCGGGAGAACAGATACCTGCGGATGCAGTGATCCTGACAACCGGAGGCTGCTCCTATACCGCGACAGGTTCCACCGGAGATGGATATCGCATTGCAAAGAAGCTGGGACATACAGTTGTGACACCGGAGCCATCACTGGTGCCGTTTGTGACAGAGGAATCCTGGTGTAAAGATCTTATGGGACTGACACTGAAGAATATAGCGATACAGGTTCGGGATGGCAAGAAGTGTCTGTATGATGGATTCGGAGAACTGCTGTTTACGCATTTCGGCGTAAGCGGTCCGCTGGTGCTGACGGCCAGTACCGGACTGAAAGGATATCTGGAGTCTGCCAAAGCGGATGCCGGAGGACAACCACAGACAGTTTCTCTTACAAAGCCGCTGGAGCTTATGCTCGATCTGAAACCGGCACTGACCGGGGAACAACTGGATGAGCGGCTGCAAAGAGACTTTTTCCGTTATCAGAACCGCCAGCTACAGAATGCGATGGACGATCTGCTGCCAAAGAAGCTGATTCCGGTCGTGATATCGATCAGCGGGATCCCGGAGGAGAAGAAGGTGAATGTGCTGACGAAGGAGGAGCGGCTGCGGCTGGTGCATACGCTGAAGAACGTGCCTTTGCACATCGTAGGATGCCGGGGGTTCCAGGAGGCGATCATTACCAGAGGTGGTGTGAATGTAAAAGAAATCAATCCACAGACCATGGAATCGAAGCTGGTATCAGGACTGTATGTAGCAGGAGAGCTGTTGGATACGGATGCGGTGACGGGAGGCTTTAATCTTCAGATCGCATGGAGTACCGGATATGCAGCAGGAAATGCCATCGAGTAGGATAGAAGGAAGGATGTTACGATGTATAAGATCATGATCGTAGAAGATGATGGAAATATGGCAAATGCGATGCGGACACAGTTGGCCGCCTGGGGATATGAGGTGTGCTGTGTTCGAGATTTCCAGAAGGTGACAGAGGAATTTCTGACGGAAGAACCGCAATTGGTTTTACTGGATATTATGCTTCCGTTTTTTAATGGATATCACTGGTGCAGCGAGATCCGGAAACATTCCAATGTCCCGATTTTGTTTATATCCTCGGCATCTGACAATATGAATATCATTATGGCGATGAATATGGGCGGCGATGATTTTATAGCAAAACCGTTTGATCTGAATGTTTTGTCTGCCAAGGTGCAGGCAATCCTGCGTAGAACCTATGATCTGGCAGGAACAATTCCAGTACTGGAACACAGGGGAGCAATTTTGAATCTGAATGATATGACATTGCATTATGAAGGCCAGAGCCTGAATCTGACGCGAAATGAATTCCGGATCCTTCAGACACTTCTGGAGCAAAAGGGGAAGGTCGTCAGTCGGAATACACTCATGACCCGGCTGTGGGAGATCGATTCCTATGTGGAGGAGAATACATTGACGGTGAACATTAATCGTCTGCGTAAAAAGCTGGATGAGTTGGGGTTAAAAGAGTATATTACGACAAAGGTTGGCTGTGGATATATGATCGCAGAATGAAAGGAGAAAGCAGGGTGAAGAAGGGGTTGCAGGTGTTCGGAGCCTTTATAAAGCAACATCGGTACAGTGTATGTGCCTATTTGATCTGTGCCGGGATCATACATGCTGTGCTGTACCTGTATAAGATCAATTTGGAGATTATAGTATATGCGGATGTCATCTGCCTTCTGGTGGTGCTGGTGGCAGGCAGTCTGGCATATCTTTCATTCTATCGAAAAAGAAGGCAGCTTTTGTCGGTGGTACAGCAGGAAACCCTGCTCACAGAGGAACTGCCGCAACCGGATAATGAGATTGAACAGGCCTATTATCAGATTCTGATGAAGCTGCAGGAACGCTATGCCTGTGATATGCAGGGCTGGAATCTGGAACGGAAGAACAGTCTGGAGTTTTATACAACCTGGATTCATCAGATCAAGGTGCCGATTGCTACGATGAAGCTGGTACTGCAGGGGGAAGACACAGAAGAAAACCGGGAACTTTTGGCAGAACTGTTTCAGATCGAACAGTATGTAGCCATGGTACTTAATTATTATCGGCTGGAAGGAACAGAGACGGACTTTGTGTTCCGAGAAATCAGTGCCGATGATGCGATACGTCAGGTGATTCATAAGTATGCAGGACAGTTTGTCCGAAAACGGCTGCGCTTGGAATATAAGGAGAGTGGACAGAGAATCCTGACAGATGAAAAGTGGTTTGTATTTCTGTTAGAGCAGGTGGTTTCCAATGCAATCAAGTATACAAAGACCGGAGCTGTTACGATCCGGGCAGAGGGTGAGGGAGTATTTGCAATCACAGACACCGGAATCGGGATTGCTCCGGAGGATCTGCCACGGATCTTTGAGAAGGGATTTACCGGTTATAATGGCAGACTGGATAAAAAGGCGACCGGAATCGGTTTGTATCTGTGCAAGAAGACGGCGGATAAGCTGGGAATCCGGGTTGATGTTGAATCAACGGTGGGAGTCGGTACGACGGTACGAATTTATGTGGGGAAGGAACGGCTTCTGACAGACTAACGGATGAAGAACTGCCATCTTACAAAACTGTCACATCGAACCTGAAAAGTGTCACCGGAATGAATGGAGAACTTCGATCAGAAAAAATATAATAAGGTCATAAACAAGGGTATGAAATTCATACCGGATAAACAGGAGGTTCCAATGACAATATTAGAGGTAAATAATCTGAAGAAGATCTATACGACCAGACTGGGTGGCAACCAGGTGCAGGCACTGACGGATGTCAGCTTTTCGGTAGAACAGGGTGAATATGTAGCGATCATGGGAGAGTCCGGTTCCGGAAAAACGACACTGCTGAATATTTTGGCGGCACTGGATCGGGCAACATCCGGAGAAGTTTTACTGGATGGGAAAAAGCTGTCAGAGATCAAAGAACGGCAGTTATCCGCATTCCGAAGAGATAATCTGGGATTTGTATTTCAGGACTTTAATCTTCTGGATACCTTTTCACTGAAGGATAATATCGTTCTGCCACTGGTGTTGGCGGGAGAAAGCTATGCACAGATGCAGATTCGGTTAAAGCCACTGGCGAATAAGCTGGGCATTAAGGATTTACTGGAGAAATATCCGTATGAGGTATCCGGCGGACAAAAGCAGAGGGCTGCGGTCGCACGGGCATTGATTACGAATCCGAAGCTGATTCTGGCGGATGAACCGACCGGTGCGTTGGATTCCAGATCGACAGCGGAGCTTTTAAAGGTGTTTGATCAGGTGAATGAGGAGGGACAGACGATCCTTATGGTGACACATTCGGTAACGGCTGCCAGTCATGCCAAACGTGTTCTGTTTATTAAAGATGGGCAGGTCTTTCACCAGATTTATCGTGGAAATAGTTCCGTAGAGGAACAGTATCAGAAGATCACCAATGCTCTGACTATGCTATCGACGGGTGGTGATCAGAATGAATAAGATCTTTTACCCGCATCTGGCGGCTATGAACATTCGGAAGAATCTACAGATATACCTGCCATATATGATTACCTGTATTCTGTCGATCGCAATGTACTACATCATGCATTCGATATCGGTCAATACGGATATTCTGAATATGGGAAATACCGGTCAGTTCCTGTTGAATATACTGGAATTCGGACGGTATGTGATAGCTGTATTTGCGGTGATATTTTTATTCTATACGAACAGCTTCCTGATGAAGCGAAGAAAGCAGGAGCTGGGACTATGGAATGTTTTGGGCATGGAAAAACGGCATGTTCTGATCGTGATTGCAATAGAATCTCTGTATATTGCAGTACTTAGTCTGGGACTGGGAATTCTGACCGGAATTTTATTTGAGAAACTGGCATTTCTGATTTTGCTGAAGCTTGTGAATTTCAATATCGTATTTGGGTTCCATATTTGTAAGGAAGCATTACTTACGACGTTGATTCTGTTTGGTATCGTGTTTGTACTCATTTACGGGAAGTCTATGCTGTCGGTTCTGGTTTCCAAGCCGATTGAACTGTTGAAGGGAAATGCGGTCGGAGAACGGGAGCCAAAGGCCAAGTGGGTGCTGGCGGTTTTGGGAGTGTTATGTATCGGTACCGGATATTATATATCGATTACAACACAGAATCCGCTAAGGGTTATGGGACTGTTCTTTGTAGCGGTGCTGCTGGTGATTATCGGAACCTACCTGCTTTTTACAGCGGGAACGATAGCTCTCTTAAAGCTTCTGAAAAAGAATAAACGATATTATTATAAGACCAGTCATTTTATATCTGTTTCCGGTATGCTGTATCGTATGAAGAGAAATGCCGTTGGACTGGCAAATATCTGTGTCCTGTCTACGATGGTACTGGTTATGCTGTCTACGACGATCAGTATGCGGTCCGGTATGGAGGATACGATACAAAGAATGTATCCAAGTGACTTTATGATGACGGTTGAGTCCGAACAACTGCCGGACGAATGGGAGCAGGCAATCAATCAAGAGATAGAAGAGACACAGATGGAAGTGACAAGACACTATGTATATCAGTATTATGACTTTGTGGCACTAAAGGCCGGTGATACGATCTATGCGGATGCAAATGCGTTTGCATCGGTTGAAAATGCGAAGATTTATTATTGCTTCCTGATCTCCATTGATGACTATAATCGTATATCGGGAGAAACAGAAGAACTGCAGGACGGAGAAAGTCTGGTTTACTGTAGGGATGACCGGTTTGAGTCCGGAGTCTGGAATTTGTATGGAAAGAGTTACCGGGTCCGGAAGCAGCTGCAGAGTTTTATTCCAATGTATTCCAACAGTGTCTTTACAGAAGCATATATGGTAATGACAAAGCATGATATACAGAGTATAATGGAATCTATGCAGGCAGAACAGGGAAATCTGGCAGGAGGCATCAGTACAATCGTGGGATATGACTTTCATGGTTCCGTGCAGGAGAAGCATGAACTCTATCAGAGGATCGAACGCCAATTTGCAGACCAGGGATGGTTGAAAACCGATGGTGTTCAGTTGTTTGAACAGAAGGATATCCGGGATACATTCCTGAATGCATATGGAGGACTGCTCTTTATCGGTATTTTCCTGGGACTGCTGTTTACACTGGCAACGATCCTGATTATATATTATAAGCAGATATCAGAAGGATATGAAGATCGTGACCGTTATATTATTATGCAGAAGGTGGGAATGAGTCAGGCAGAGGTAAAGACCTCGATCCGATCTCAGATCCTGACGGTGTTCTTTCTGCCGCTGGTGACGGCAATGATTCATGTGCTATTTGCATATCCGGTTATAGAACGTCTGCTTCGTATGGTACAACTGGATAATCGGATGCTCTTTATCGGATGTATCTTTGGCTGTGTGTTTGCCTTTGGCATCCTGTATGCTGCAGTTTATGCGATTACATCCAGAGTATACTATCGGTTGGTCCAGTGGTCATAGACAATATGTGAAAGCGAAGATGATTCCGTTTGATGAAGTAGAAGAACGAATCGGGCATGCACCGGGAGGTGTATGCCCATTTGGGGTTCGGGAAGGAATACAGGTCTATCTCGATGAGAGTCTTCGGAGATTTGATACCGTATATCCTGCGGCAGGCTGGATAGATGTGTGCAAGGAATAGAAGGAGGAGAAGAATATGGTATATTCAAATGTAGTAGTAGCAGGCGGCGGTGTTTTGGGAAGTCAGATTGCATTCCAGTCTGCATACTGTGGTGCAGATGTAACCATCTGGCTGCGGAGTGAAGGCTCCATTGGACGGACACAGCCAAAGCTGGATGCACTGAAGGAAACATATATAGCAGCCATTGAGGATATGGCGGCAGGTAAAGGTGTTTGGTGTGCGGGGATTGCAGATGAGGAGACTTTTGATAAGGAGGCTTGTCTGGCAAAGGTTGAACATGCATACAGCAGTCTGAAGCTGGAGCTGAATATGGAAAAGGCCGTTGCAGATGCAGATCTGGTGATTGAATCTATGGCGGAGAATGAGAAGGATAAGATTGCGTTTTATGAAAAGCTGGCACCGTTTCTGCCGGAAAAGACGGTACTGGTAACGAATTCGTCTACCCTGCTGCCATCGATGTTTGCAAAGTATACGGGAAGACCGGAGAAATATCTGTCGCTTCATTTTGCAAATTCTATCTGGAAAAATAATACGGCAGAGGTTATGTCACAGGCACAGACAGAGGAACGGTACTTCAATGAGATCCTGCAGTTTGCCAATGATATCCGTATGATCGGACTTCCGGTCAGGAAGGAAAAGAGTGGATATCTTTTGAATTCTATGCTGGTACCGTTTCTGCTGAGCGGACTGGATCTGTATGCGGCAGGGATCTCGGATCCGGAGAGCATTGATCTTGCGTGGACGAGAGGAACCGGAGCACCGAAGGGACCATTTCAGATCTTTGACACGGTTGGACTGAATACCGCTTATAATATCGTACACCAGTATCAGAGTGTTCCGGGACTGTTCTCGCCGCTTCTTAAGAAAATGATGATGCCGTATAATTTTAAGAAGATGGAAGCCATCCTGAAACAGTATATCGATGAAGGAAAGCTGGGCATGGCATCCGGAGAAGGGTTCTATAAATATAATAAATAAAAAACGATGTGTTAATATTCTTTCCTTTTGAAAATGATGCAGGAGGCTATTTTTGAAAGGATAAAAATAACGAGAGTGATAACCAGTATTGAAGCCAGACTGATGTAATAGATGGTGTTTGTTATACTGCTCCTATCAAACATTAGATTGATTATCAGGCTGAGCCCCAGTACAATAGCGACAGCACCAATTACGCTCAAAACAGTAATAACCTCTATCCGCTCTGCACCCCAAAGATAGCAGAGTGGATAGGAGATTGCCCCGATCAGAATAGATAGTACAAAGCTGGTCATAAGTAAGGTGACTGCATCGCGAAAACCATAGTAAAAATACTGATTTCCATGGATACAAACAGTAAGAATGATGAACAAACTTATAATGGCGGTTGTCGTTAAGCATAAAATAATATGGCTGATATATTGGCTATTAACGATAGCGTTTCGGGTAATAGGTAATGTTAATTTGTATTTCTGCCATTTGGACGCACTTTCTTTGCGAAGGCAGGATAAAGATAAAATGGCAATTGCCGGTGTTGAAATAATACAAAAAATATTTAGAATAGTATCATTGCCGGAGATTAATAAAGTGATGCCTAGGATTAACACAAATACAATGGCAATCTTTACGTTTTCAATCATACCGTAAAAGTTGTTTTTTAAAAGTCCGTTCATATACGTTCCTCCTTTGTTAAAAGTAACATGATTTCGTCGATGGTCGCCGGATCAATAACCAGATTTTTATAGTTCTTTTCTGCTGTATGTCGATTTGCAACAAGTACATCGATCTGATAGTCTCGTTTTCGGTAAGCAAGGATATCGGTAGTGTTAATTTGCTCAAATTCTTTTTGTCTGCAACGCAGGATTCCATATTGATAAATCAAATGATCCTTTGTTTCTGTTAATATGATTTTACCTTTATGTATGAAAGTAATATAATCGGCTATTTTCTCCAAATCACTTGTAATGTGTGAGGAAAGTAGAATGGAATGTTCAGGATCCTCAATAAAATCAAGAAAAAGATCTAACATTTCATCGCGTATAACCGGATCCAGACCTGCAGTCGCTTCGTCAAGGATTAATAGCTTTGGATGGTGGGAAAGTGCAACAGCAATCGCCAGTTTCATTGACATGCCTTTGGAATATTTGGATATTTTTAAGGTCCTGTTTAATTCAAAGCGTTCTAAAAACTTTTGGAAAAGAGACGGATCCCATGCACTATAGATCCCTCGCAGAATGTGCTCAAGTTGATTGGCAGTTAGATAAGATGGAAAGTTGTCGCCATCATAAACAATACCGATCTGTTCAGATAATAACGGATTCTGTCCGTTCAGTGTTTGACCTAAAACCTGAATGGAACCGGAATCTATCCTCAATGTATTCATAATACAGCCAATGGTTGTTGTCTTTCCGGCACCGTTTTCACCAACGAATCCCATGATGGCTCCCTTTGGCAATGCAAAGGAAATGTGATCTAAGAGAAAATCTGAATGTTTAAATGATTTAGTTACATTTTGTAATTGTAAGGCATAGTCCATTTATGCTTCCTCCTCATAAAATAGAGCTAACAGTTCCTGAAGTTTCTTTAATGGAATATTACAGGTACGACCGATATCTGCGGCAATTTGCAGATGTTCTTCTGCCATACGCTGTTGCTCTTCTTGATAAAATGTTTGGCTGCGGGCAGCTACGAAGCTGCCGCGTCCTACGGTTGTGTTGATAAATCCATCCCGTTGCAAATCCTCATAGGCTTTTTGAACAGTTATAACACTGACATGAATAGACTTTGCTAGAGCACGCATGGATGGGATGGATTCCCCTGCCTGCAGTTCACCGTTCATTATCATAGCTTTGATTTGAGATGTGATTTGTTCATAGATTGGTTTGGTACTATTGTTACTAATAATGATTTCCATGGATTCTCCTTATAAGTGTACTTATTGTACAAGTACACTTATAACACGCAAAGAAAAAGAAGTCAATACACAAAATTGAACGAACATATTTGCAATATAAATACATATCCGCAAAATACCAATACCGGATTGACATTTTGCGGATGTATGCATATAATTTTCGTAGAGTAATACATGGATGACGAAAGAGTGGTGAAGAGTGCATGAAGTCGTGTAAAGAAAAAGCAGTGGAATGGGGCGTTTCGGACCGGACTGTGAATGATATGTGCAAGAAGGGAAAGATAACAGGTGTTGTAAAGGAAAAAGGTATTTGGCAGATACCGGATCATGCAGAAAAACCGATTGACGGTCGTGTTTCATCCGGGAAATATGTAAAAAGGGCAGCGAAACGGAAAGCTCTGCCGATTGGAATTTCGGATTATGTGCGTGCCCAGTCTGAGTATTACTATGTGGATAAGACCTTACTGATCAAAGATTTTTTGGATCAAAAACCATTAGTGTCCTTATTTACAAGACCAAGACGGTTTGGAAAGACACTGAATATGGATATGCTCAGAGTATTTTTTGAAATATCGGATGAAGATACGAGTGTATATTTTAGGGATAAAGCTATCTGGAAGGCAGGGAAAGAATATCAGTTTCATCAGGGAAGATATCCGGTTGTGTTTCTTACCTTTAAGGATGTTAAGTTTGATACATGGGGGGCAACGCTGGATAAGATCCGGGCACTTCTTCAAGACGAATACGGGAGACATCAGATCCTGTTATCCAGTGATAAACTTGCAGGATATGAAAAAGATTTCTTTTCAAAAATCTTAAACGGAACAGCGAATGAAGTAGAACTGGCCTCTGCATTGGAACGGTTGTCAAAAATGCTGAGAGTACATTATGGAACGGCTCCGGTGATTATTATTGATGAATACGATACACCGATACAGGAAGGACATTCCAAGGACTTTTATGAAGAAATTATTGGGTTTATGCGGAATTTCTTTTCGGGTGCATTTAAGGACAATCGAAACCTCTCATATGGTTTTTTGACCGGAATTCTTCGAATCGCACAGGAGAGTATTTTTAGTGGACTTAATAATTTGGTAGTGAATTCTGTGATGGATGAAGCGTATGATAAATATTTTGGATTTACCGGTGAAGAGATTCATAAAATGCTGGGGTATTACGGAGTTTTGGAAAAAGAGGCGGAGTTGAAGGACTGGTATGATGGATATATATTTGGTAAAAAAGAAATCTATAATCCATGGTCCGTTATTAATTATGTCTCGAAAGGCTGTGTTCCGCAGGCATATTGGGTGAATACCGGAAAAAATGAAATTCTGGAGGATGTATTGAAGACAGCAACGGATGAAGTGACAGAAAGATTATATGCCTTACTACAGGGAACGGACGTTGTTGCCAGAATTGATCAGAATGTTGTGTACCGCTCCCTGACCGAAGATCCTGCAAATATATATAGTCTGTTATTGGTAGCTGGCTATTTGAAAGTGACAAAGAAGGATCTGCAGGGAGATGGTTCCTATTTATGTAAGGTTTCCATTCCAAACAGAGAAATAGCGGCAGTTTATAAGAGTGAAATCTTGTCACATTTGTTACAGATTGGTGCCATTGCAAGAACGACAGCAAATAAAATAGCCGAAAGCCTTTATGCAAATGATTATAAGAAACTACAGGTGGCGATTGCTGAATATATGGATAAAACGATTAGCTTTTACGATGCAGGTGCCGAAGGATTTTATCATGGGCTTGTTCTCGGACTGATTGCATTGATGGATAATCAGTATAAAATTCAGTCTAATCGGGAATCCGGAGATGGAAGATATGATATAGGCTTGATTCCGAGAACGAACTGCTATCCGGGCATCTTGATAGAATTAAAGTGGAAGAGGCGTTTAGAAGCAGAGGCACTGGATGCTTTGGCGGAGGAGGCCTTGGATCAAATCGATCAGAAGCGATATGATTCCGAGATGAAAGCGGTAGGAATTAAGGATATTATGAAATTTGGAATTGCGTTTTCCGGTAAAAGGGTTCGTATAAGGACAAGATGAATAAAAGGAAGGATTATAGTATGAAAGCAGAATATTCCCATATTGTACATCCGTTTCCGCCGTTATATGACAGCGAGTCGAAACTGCTGATTCTGGGAAGCCTGCCGTCCGTGAAGTCCAGAGAGCAGATGTTCTTCTATGGACATCCGCAGAATCGATTCTGGAAGGTAATTGCAGCGGTTCTGGAGGAAGACGTTCCTGCGACGATGGAAGAAAAGAAGCGACTGCTTCACAGCCATCATATCGCCCTTTGGGATACGATCTATAGTTGCGATATCATAGGCTCCAGTGATAGCAGTATCCGCAATGTAGTACCGACGGATCTGAAACCGATTCTGGCACAATCGGCCATTACCCAGATATATTGCAACGGTGCAACATCCGGAAAATACTATAAAAAGTATCAGCAGGCGGAGCTTGGAACAGAGGCGGTCACACTGCCGTCGACCAGTCCGGCAAATGCAGCGTATTCTCTGGAGCGACTAATCGCGATATGGAGAGAAGCGTTGAATGGTGGTCAATAACGATTTGTAAAAAAATGAGAAAAAAATAAAAAAGACTTTACAAAAAGAATAATAAAGGCGATAATAGAAAACAGATATTAGAATACAGCTGGTGTAAAGTAAGGAGGATAACAGTATGGCAAGTGTGGCTATCGATGGACCGGCAGGTGCCGGTAAGAGTACGATTGCAAAACAGGTAGCGAAGGAGCTGGGGGCCATTTATGTAGATACAGGTGCGATGTATCGGGCGATTGCGATTTATTTCCTGAGAAATCAGGTAGATCCGGAGGATCCCGCACAGGTAGAAACGGCCTGCCGGGAGCTGGGGGTATCCATCAGCTATGAAGATGGGATTCAACAGGTATGGTTAAACGGAGAAAATGTAACGGGGGAGCTTCGGACAGAGGCAGTCGGGAATATGGCTTCCAAGTCATCTGCAAAGCAGCCGGTACGGGATAAGCTTCTGCAGCTACAGCGGGATATGGCGGCTCGGCAGAATGTCGTTATGGACGGACGGGATATCGGTACACATGTGCTTCCGAATGCTGAGGTGAAGATTTATCTGACGGCGTCTTCGGCGGAACGTGCCAGACGACGCTACGAGGAACTGAAGCAGAAGGGAGAGAACTGTGATATTAATCAGATCGAAGCTGATATTATAAAGCGGGACGAGCAGGATATGAACCGGGCAATCGCACCGCTGAAGCAGGCAGAAGATGCCTATTATCTGGACAGCTCCGAACTGACGATTCCGCAGGTGGTAGAGACGATACTGAAGAAATGTAAGGAGACAGCCGCATGGAGATAATACTTGCTAAGACCGCCGGTTTTTGTTTCGGGGTTAAGCGTGCAGTGGATACGGTTTATGAAGAGGTTGAGAAAGAAAAGCCGGTGTATACCTACGGACCGATCATTCATAATGAAGAGGTTGTGAAGGATCTGGAGCAAAAGGGTGTCCGGGTGATTCATTCTCCGGAAGAACTGCGGAAGCTGACACATGGTACAGTGGTGATTCGTTCCCATGGAGTTGCAAAGGAGATCTATGATATTATACAGGAACAGGGACTGCAACTGGTGGATGCAACCTGTCCGTTTGTGTTGAAAATCCATTCCATAGTGAGGGATGAGAGTGCAAAGGGGAACCGAATCGTCATTATCGGGAACAATGAACACCCGGAAGTCGAAGGCATAAAGGGCTGGTGTCAAAATACCCCATTTGTGGTCGAAGAGGCGAAAGATATAGATTCTATAAGGGTTTCGCCGGATGAAAAGCTGGTGATTGTATCCCAAACGACATTTAATAACAAGAAATTTCAAGAATTAGTTGAAATTATATCAAAAAAAGGGTATGATAGTAATGCTTGTAATACGATTTGCAATGCAACGGAGGCAAGACAGAAAGAAACGGCTCAGATTGCCAAAGCTGTAGACGCAATGATTGTTATTGGCGGTAAGAATAGCTCAAACACTCAGAAGCTATATGCTATCAGCAAAAATGAATGTGCAAATACTTACTATATACAGACACTCGTTGACTTGGATTTGACTGCTTTTGAATCCGTAAGTAGGGTAGGTATTACTGCAGGGGCATCTACCCCAAATAATATTATTAAGGAGGTTCATGACAGCATGTCAGAATTAAGTTTTGAAGAATTATTACAGGAAGAAGAAAAGAACAGCATCCAGATCGCTCCTGGAAAGTTAGTTGAGGGCGAAGTATTAAGCGTAAAGCCAGAGGAGATTATTGTAAATATTAATTACAAGTCTGAAGGTGTTATCCCAAGAGCCGAATACACCAATCAGCCAAATGCGGATTTAACAACTATGGTAAATGTCGGTGACAAGATTACTGCTAAGGTTGTTAAGAACAATGACGGAGAGGGCCAGGTATTACTCTCATATCGTCGTGTCGCTCTGGATCAGGCAAATGATAAGTTAGAAGCAGCCTGTGAGAGTGGTGAAGTATTAACCGGTAAGGTTATTCAGGTACTGGACGGTGGTTTAACCGTACTGTACGGCGAGAGCAAAGTATTCATTCCAGCCAGCTTAGTGTCAGATACGTATGAGAAGAATCTTGAAAAGTATATGGATCAGGAGATCCAGTTCGTTATTACTGAGTGCAATCCTCGTAAGAGAAGAGTGATCGGTAACCGTAAGATGTTACTGGTTGCTCAGAAGGAAGAGGCTCAGAAGGCATTATTCGAGAGAATCGAAGTAGGTATGACTGTAGAAGGTACCGTAAAGAATGTAACAGACTTTGGTGCATTCATCGACTTAGGTGGAGCAGACGGACTGTTACACATCTCAGAGATGTCTTGGGGCAGAGTTGAGAATCCAAAGAAAGTTCTTAAGGTTGGTGATACCGTTAAGGCATTTATTAAGGATATTCAGGGTAACAAGATTGCTCTTAGCATGAAGTTCCCGGAGCAGAATCCATGGGCAAATGCAGCAGAGAAGTATGCAGTTGGCAATGTTGTAACCGGTAAGGTAGCAAGAATGACAGACTTTGGTGCATTCGTTGAGTTAGAACCGGGTGTAGATGCACTGTTACATGTATCTCAGATCGCTAAGGAGCATATTGAGAAGCCATCATCTGTTCTGTCTATCGGTCAGGAGATTACTGCAAAGGTTGTTGACTTCAAGGAAGCAGACAGAAAGATCAGCCTGAGCATGAAGGCGTTACTGCCAGAGGATGATGCTGAAGAAGCAACAGAAGAGTAAGAATTAAATACTCGTTCATAGAGATGAAGATAAGTTGAACTGTCGAAGAACTTTCGGCAGTTCAATTTGTATTAGGAGATAGAATCAGGGGGAAGACAGGGTATGACGGATTATGAACAGTTCAAAAAGAATATACGGAGTCTTACAGGTATCGACCTGAATGCATATAAGGAACGACAGATGAAACGTAGAATCACAACTTTGAGCTCAAAATACGGATTTCAGGATTATGATTCGTTTTATCTGGATCTGAAGAAAAATCCGGAGCATTTAAAGAGCTTCATGAACTATCTGACAATCAATGTATCAGAGTTTTATCGTAATCCGGCTCAGTGGCAGACGTTGGAAGAAAAGGTGATCCCGGAATTGCTCAAGACCACCGGAGGATCTTTGAAGATATGGAGTGCAGCCTGTTCAACCGGAGATGAACCCTATACGATCGTGATGCTGATGAAGGAACGGTTTCCAAAGGCAAAGATCCGCTTGCTGGCAACGGATCTGGATGATCAGGTGCTTGCCTGGGCAAAACAGGGAACCTATCATAAAAAAAGTCTGGAGAAGCTTCCGGAAACCTATCAAAAAAAATATTTCCAAAAGCTGAACGGAGATATGTACCAGATATCGGAGGATGTCATGAAGTGTGTAGAGTTCCGGCAACATAATCTTCTGGCTGATCGGTATGATACGAACTACGACTTGATCGTGTGCAGAAATGTCCTGATCTATTTTACAGAAGAGGCAAAGCTGGAGGTGTTTAAGCGGTTTAATGATTCACTGCGGAAGGATGGTTTTTTGTTTATTGGCAGTACAGAGCAGATTCTGCAAGCCAGAGCGATTCATTTTGAACCGCAGTATTCGTTTTTCTATAAGAAAACACAATAGCTCATAAGAACAGATCCTATAAGTTAATACGATTGACATAACAAATCGTTACAGCAGTTGTTTGATGTACGCATCCCAGAAGGCAGGCTGGCAGTGAACCAGTTCCGCCAGATCAATATAGGCATCGCTACCCTTTTCGTCTGTATGATACAGGTGGAGAGGTGTCGGTGCTTTCTTGCCGGGATATGGAAGAAAACGACTGCTTTTTTTTATGTATGCGTTCTGTTTTTTTGCCCGCTCTTTATATGGACTGTCTACATAAGCGGCAATGCTCTTATGGATGACCGTATCTTCAACCGGAAGATAGTAGTAGTCTTTCCAGTCTGGAAGATAGTAGCGCAGTTCTCCGCTTTTAACCGGAAGCTGACAGGTAAACGAGGTGTTGGAACCGGTCAGTCTATAGGATGAAGCAGAGAGTGTATACTCCAGAGGCAGTGCATGTGTCAGACAAAAGGACAGACAGAAGGTAGTACCCAGGTCCTCTGTGTGCTGAAGGATCCATAGTCCCTGTGACAGAAACCGGAAGGATAGAAGCTGCAAAAGAGGAATCATGGCCTGAACATCATCAAAGTTATGTTGAAACAGAATCTGTTCCAGACGGGCATCGCCGGAATGCTCATAGGCATGATAGACACGAATCAGTTCGCCGCCATGGGTGTGATCTGAACGGGAAATATGCATCGCCTGTTCTAAAGTTTGCAGCTTTAAATTTGACAGTGACAGTCCGTTCCGATAAGGTTGAATCACCTTATAAAGATCCAGACTTGTACAGTCCTGTAGCTTGGTAGCACCGGTAAGCGGAAGACCAAGAGATGCATACTGTTCACACTTTACGGTGAGATATGGAAGATCAAAACTGTCTCCGTTGTAATGTACCAGTGTGGTTTCGGACGTCAGAATATCCAGAAATGTCTGTAGAATCTTGTGTTCGGAATGACTATCATCATTGAATAGCATACGATAATGCCAGACGGAATCCCGGTAGTAGCAAAAACCGATAAAGTATAGCATAGAATTCTTAGGTGAAAGCCCGGTTGTTTCGATGTCAAACAGCACGGTCTGATCCGGAAGATTCCAGTCTGTTGGTTGATAAGAAATCTGTGTATTCAGTATTCCGTTCCATTCTTTCATTGTCGCTTTCTCCCTTCTGCATGGAACTCCATTCGGTATAGTTTCTATCATACAATAAATCCGTATGAATGACCAGAGGTTTGCAATCTAATGAAAATTATAGTATGATAAGAGAACGAATGAAAAGTGATTGCTGGATAAAGGAGTCGGTTATGCTATCTTATATAAAGGGAATTCTGGTAGATGTAGAGGAAGAATATGTTGTAGTAGATAATCAGGGAATCGGTTATCAGATCTATACATCTGCTATAGAGATTGACCGTCTTCCGCCTCTGGGCGGAGAAGTGATCTTTTATCTGCATATGCAGATATCCGAACGGGAAGCATCGATCAGTTTGTATGGATTTCAAAGCAGGGAAGCACTGGAGATCTTCAAGCTTCTGATGACGGTATCGACGATCGGACCAAAAGCATCTTTGGCTCTGTTATCTGCATTATCTGTGACGGAGATACAGATGGCGATTATCAGTGGGGATGTGAAGGCACTGACGAAGGCAAAAGGAATCGCAAAAAAGGGTGCAGAACGCATCATTATGGAACTGAAAGGTAAATTAAATCTGGATGTGATGCTGGAGCCGGCGGCAGATAAGACACACGTAGATGTGCAAACGGGTGATACATCCGTGACGGCATCGGTTGCAATGGCTCTGGTAGGCCTGGGGTATAGTCAGATGGAAGCAATGCATGCAGTTCGTCAGGTAGAGATGGCAGACCAGATGTCGGAAGAGACATTGCTGAAGGCAGCTTTGAAAAAAGTATTGCAGTAGTGGAGACAGAAATTACAATAAGAGAGACAGGTTTATACATTCATGAATCAGAGAATGATAACAACGGAATATACGGAGGAAGATAGCCGAATCGAGGGAAGTCTTCGACCAAAGTATCTGGATGACTATATTGGTCAGGAAAAGGTCAAGAACAATCTTCGCGTGTTTATCGAAGCAGCCAGACAGCGGGGAGAGTCGCTTGATCATGTGTTGCTATACGGACCGCCGGGACTGGGAAAAACCACGCTGGCATCGATTGTAGCCAATGAACTGAAGGTGAATCTGAAGATCACCTCCGGACCGGCGATTGAAAAACCGGGAGAACTGGCAGCGGTGCTGAATAATCTATCGGAGAATGATGTGCTTTTTATTGATGAGATTCATCGGTTAAATCGTCAGGTGGAAGAGGTGCTGTATCCGGCGATGGAAGATTTTGCAATCGACGTTATGATCGGCAAGGGAGCTTCCGCCCGGTCGATTCGACTGGAGCTTCCGCATTTTACATTGATCGGTGCAACGACCAGAGCCGGTATGCTGACAGCACCGTTGCGGGATCGGTTTGGAGTTGTGAATCGACTGGAGTTTTATACGAATGAGGAATTATCCGAGATTCTGGAACGATCGGCATATGTTCTGGGAATATCGTTAGATAGTGCCGGAGCGGCAGAGATCGCAAGACGCTCTAGGGGAACTCCGCGACTGGCAAATCGCTTGCTGAAGCGGGTACGGGATTTCGCAGAGGTAGAGTATCAGGGTGCAATTACGTATGAGATTGCCAGAACGGCATTGAACCGATTAGAAGTCGATTCCATGGGACTGGATGAGACGGATCGGCGGATTCTGCTGACGATGATGGAGAAGTTTCAGGGAAAACCGGTCGGGCTGGATACATTAGCGGCAGCGATCGGAGAAGATTCCGGAACGATTGAGGATGTATATGAACCGTATCTGATCAAGAACGGATTTATAAACCGGACACCAAGAGGAAGAGTTGTTACACCGTTATGCTATGAACATTTCGGTATCACAGATAGAAACAGTCAGGAAGAGTAGGAGGAGCATATGGCACAGAAGAATGATATACCGGTAGTGATTAATGGAAAAGTGTATACCCTGAGCGGATATGAGAGTGAGGAGTATCTTCAGAGTATCGCTATGTATATTAATAACAAGGTAACCGAATGTAAGGGCAGTGAGCATTATCGGAAGCTGAGCGCAGAGTATCAGGGCGTGCTTTTGGCACTGAATATAGCCGATGACTACTTTAAAGCAAAGAAGCAGGCAGAGGAGTCCGGCAAGGTCGAAGGAGAGAAGGAAAAGCAGCTTTATGATCTGCGTCATGAGGTGATCGAGACCAGAATCAAGCAGGAGTCTGCTTTGAAACTGGTAGAGGAATATAAGGAACAGGTAAATGCCTTACAGAGAAAGATTATACAACTGGAGGCAGAGAAGAATCGGGGTACGGAAAAATAGTGGCAGGAGTAGAGATACTGGCACCGGCAGGATCGCTTGAAATCATGAAAGAAGCGTTTCAGGCGGGTGCTGATGCAGTCTATCTGGGCGGACAAATGTATGGGGCAAGAGCCTATGCAGCGAATCTGTCCGAACAGGAACTGATACAGGGAATCGAATACAGTAAGCTTCATCATAAACGGTTATATCTGACAGTTAATACACTGATGAAGGAGAAAGAGATTGACGGACTTTTTTCCTATCTGGAGAAGCTGTATGCAGCAGGTCTGGATGCGGTGATTGTACAGGATCTGGGAGCGGTTGCCTATATTCATGAGGCATTTCCGGAGATGGAGATTCATGCCAGCACGCAGATGTCACTCACGACTGCATATGGTGTTGAAGGACTGAAGCAGATGGGAGTAACCAGAGTGGTTCCGGCCAGGGAACTGAGTCTGGAAGAAATCCGCAGGATGAAGGAAAACACCGGACTGGAGATGGAGGTGTTTGTTCATGGTGCTCTGTGTTATGCTTATTCCGGCGAATGTCTGCTCAGTAGTATGATTGGTGGAAGAAGTGGGAATCGTGGACGGTGTGCACAGCCATGCCGGCAGTTATACACCCTGGAGAGCGGACGCCAGGGCTATTTTTTAAGTCCGAAGGATCTGTGTGGACTGGAGATGGTTCCGGAGTTGATACAGGCAGGAGTGGACTCGTTTAAGATCGAAGGACGGATGAAAAAGCCGGAGTATGTGATATCGGCTGTTCAGGCGTATCGAAACGCCATAGATCGTTATATGGAGCAGATGCCTTTCAAGACGGAGGAACTGGAGCAGGAAAAAAGAAAGCTTGCGGATATATTCAATCGTGGAGGGTTTACAGAAGGATATTACCATCAGCGAAACGGCAAGGGTATGATGTCCATGGACCGGGGAAATCATAACGGGGTACCGGTTGGAACCGTAGTTGCTGTTCATGGCGGTAAGGTAACACTGGAGTTATCCGAAGCGGTATCAAAGGGAGATGTACTGGAACTCCGTACCGGTCAGGGAAAAGAGATTGAACTAACGGCCGGTGAGAACGGTTTGGCTGGTAGCAGACTGACATTAAACGGACGGCAGATCCGGCAGATCCGGTTGGGGATTCCGGTATACCGGACAAAGAATCACGCATTGTGTGATCAACTGCTTGCGGAGAATTCTGCAAGAGAATTGAAAGAAAAGATTCATATTTCCGTTACGTTGAAGAAAGACCAATCTGCTAAGATAGATATCAGGTGTCAGGATGTCTGTGTATCTGTAGTCGGTGGTGTTGTAGAAGCGGCAAAGAGTCATCCGCTTCAAGAAGCAGATATACGAGAGAAGCTGCAGAAGCTGGGAGATACTCCGTTTCAGGCAGAGGCGGTAAAGGTCGATATGGATTCCGATTGCTTTTACTCGATGAAAGAGTTTAATGAACTGCGGAGACAGGCGGTACAGGAACTGAAGGAAGCACTGCTTTCGACCGACAGACGGTCTGGTGCTACAGAACTTTCCGTGGATACCTGCATAGATAGACTACATCAGAAATATGAATCAGAACGGACTGTGGTTGGTGAAATGCAGCCTGAAAAGATGAACCCGGAGAAGAAGCCGTATCTGGCGGTTTCTGTTCGAAGGGAAGAACAGCTAAAGGTAGCGTTACGGTCTGCCGGAGTCGATCGGATCGATCTGGAACTGGAAGAATATACCGTATCCGAACTGGAATCGTTGATTTGGCGAATCCATGAACGAAAGAAGCTGGCATATGTGAGCCTTCCAAGATGCTTTCGCATAGAGATGGAAGCAGAATTTCTACAACTAAGAAATCTGTCAGCCGATGGGTATGTTGTACGGACATATGATGAATTGGGCTTTTTGAGACACCATATGCCGGAGGTACCGGTGGTTTGTGACTATAACCTATATGCGTATAATTCTGTCAGCGCAGAGGTTTGTGCTCAGGGGCTACAGGGTATAAAGAGTGCAGAAGCGATTCTGACACTTCCGGTAGAATTAACAGGCGGGGAGCTCCGGATGCTGACAGAAAAGACACCGGAGCAGTCCTGGGAATGGATTCTGTACGGCAGACAGCCGGTTATGGTGACAGCACAGTGTAGCGTTCAGAATACGGATGGGTGTAATCATAAGAAGCAGGCGCGAGTCATGCACAATGCTCATGGAGATCGCCTGCAGGCACGGGCAATCTGCAAGTATTGCTATAATGTGATATATCTGGAGCAACCGATCGATCTGTTTGCGTTTCGGTCGGAACAGAAGAATCCGAATGTCCGGGGATATCGGATTGTTCTGACGGATGAGGGCACCGGTGAGACTGAAAATATACTGGAGGGAGTTCCGGCTGCAAAAGGACAGACCGGACATTATGAGAAAGGAATTGAGTAGGAACTATGATAACTGTCATTACGATCATAGCACAATATATCAGTATTATACTGTTGGCAATCTACGGCTGGCTTTGTTTCAGTATTTTCAAATCTACAGATAAAGAGGTTCAGAATAAGAAGCTCACGAAGCAGATCGTATTAATCTTTAGTATTCATTTTCTGTGGTATCTGGTTCTGTTCCTGAAGGCAGATGCAGATGATTCCATGAAGGTGCTGCTGCTATATGGAGGAGAAATTCTCGTAGCGGCATTATATATGGTATTGTATCATCATTTGTATACCTATTCGTCCAGATTGATTACGAATAATATGTGTTTCCTTTTGCTTCTGGGATATACAATGCTGACAAGGATTAATTTCAGTCTGGCACTGAAACAGTTCCTGATCTCTACGGTGACGCTGTTGACCGTTAGCTTCATTCCGGTTATTATGATGCGGTATCGGAAGCTGCGAAACTACTATCTGGTATATGGCGTTCTGGGAATCATCGGGCTGTTGACAGTCTTTATCCCCGGAGAGGGCTTTATCCATGGAGTGACACAGGGCGGAGCCAGAAACTGGCTGTCAATCGGAACCGCTGATTATACATTGTCGCTGCAGCCATCGGAGTTTGTGAAGATTCTGTTTGTATTTTTTGTGGCCAGTATACTGGCGAAGAGTACAGAGTTCCGACAGGTATTGATCGCAACCGGATTTGCGGTTGCACATATCGGAGTTCTGGTTTTAGAGAAGGATCTGGGTGGAGCCCTGATTTTCTTCGTTATCTATGTGACGATGCTATACATAGCAACCCGAAGACCAATGTACTTCTTTGGGTGCATCGGAGGCGCCTGTATAGCAGGAGCATTGGCGTTCCTGCTGTTCCGTCAGAAGTTGTTTCAGCATGTCATGGTTCGAGTCAATAACTGGATCGATCCATGGAGCGATATTGAAAACAGTGGGTGGCAGATTGCACAGTCCTTATTTGCAATCGGCTCCGGCGGCTGGTTTGGATCCGGTCTGGATGAAGGGATGCCGCAGGCGATCCCGGTTCGTGAAAGTGACTTTATTTTTTCTGTAATTGCGGAGGAGATGGGGGTACTGGTCGCGTTGATCGTGATACTGATCTGCTTTAGTGTATTTATCGGATTTGTGAATATAGCCATGAAGTGTAAACGGTCCTTTTATAAAAACATGGCGTTTGGATTCGCAGTTTGTTATATCTTCCAGGTATTACTGAATATCGGAGGAGCTACGAAGTTTATACCGTCGACAGGAGTGACGCTACCGCTGGTCAGCTATGGACTGAGTTCGATTACCAGTACCCTGATTATCTTTCAGATCGTGCAGGGCATATATATGATATCAAGCAAGGAGGCAGAGAAGGTTGAGCGAGAAAGAGAAAAGATCCTCCGGGAAGAAGAGCCCGCAAGAGTTTCTGCAGCAGGAAAAGCGCCGAAACGAAAAAAACAAAATAGCCAATAGACCGATTCTGTTGATGACCTATGTATTTGCCGGAGTCTTCTTTCTGATGATCCTGTACATTTGTAAGTTTATGATTTTTGACAGTGAGAATGTGATCGCAAGCTCTTATAACGCCCGTCTGGATAAGCTGGCAGACCATGTGATCCGCGGAGATATCGTATCGAGTGACGGACAGGTGCTGGCAACCAATCAATATGCGGATGATGGAAGCTATACCAGATATTATCCGTATGGCAGTCAGTTTGCTCATGCAGTGGGATATTCAACCAATGGAAAGGCCGGTATAGAACTGACGGCGAATTATTATCTTCTGACGTCGGATGCGAATATTTTTGAACGAACCGGGAATGCACTGCGGGACGAGAAAAATATGGGCAATACCGTTGTAACGACGTTAGATTCTAAACTACAGATAGCAGCATATAATGCAATGGGATATGCAAAGGGAGCTGTGGTTGTTATGGAGCCGGATACGGGAAAGATTCTGGCTATGGTATCAAAGCCGGACTTTAATCCCAATGATATCGACAGTATCTGGGCATCTGTGACAGAAGGAACCGCAGCCGATAATACGATTCTGCTAAACCGGACAACACAGGGAAGTTATCCACCGGGGTCGACCTTTAAGACATTGACGACACTGGAGTTTCTGCGTGAAAATGTGAACTGGCGGAACTATCGCTATACCTGTGAAGGAGAGGGTGTCTTTAATAGCGTTACGATCCATTGTTATAACAGTACGGTTCATGGAGAAGAGGATCTGGCAGATTCGCTTGCATTTTCCTGTAATACATCTTTTTCAAATATCGGAACCTCGCTGGATATGGATAAGTTTCATAGCTTATGCGAAGATTTTCTGTTTAACAAGAGTCTGCCGTACGGTGGAGTATACAAGCAGAGCAGCTTTGTGCTGGACGGAAACAGTGATCCGTCCCAGATTCCGCAGACTGTGATCGGGCAGGGGGATACCCTGATTTCACCGTTGCATAATGCAATGATCATGGCGACGGTGGCAAATGGTGGAGTTATGATGAAGCCCTATATCGTGGATAGTATCCAGAACTATGAGGGAGTCAATGTGAAACGGTTTTCTCCATCGGCATATAAGCGGCTGATGAGTGCCCAGGAGGCGCAGGAACTGACAGAACTGCTGGAGGGTGTTGTAGACTACGGAACCGGATACGGTGTGAATACCGAGGCGTATTCGGTAGCCGGAAAAACCGGAACCGCAGAGTATAATGCTGAGGGACAGTCACACTCTTGGTTTGTGGGATTCTCGAATGTAGAAAACCCGGATATTGTAGTATGTGTAGTGATTGAAGAAGCAGATGTTTCGGGTGTAAGAGCAACGAGTGTTGCCAGACAGATTTTCGATGCCTATTATCAATAATGGTTGAAAATGAAAGGGAATCTTGCTATACTTATCACGATAGTAAGTCACACCAGGAGGAATTGCAATGATTGAGGCAACAAGCTGTGGAGGTGTGGTAATATTCCGGGGTAAGATCCTGCTGCTGTATAAAAATTACAGGAATAAGTATGAAGGCTGGGTGTTGCCGAAGGGAACGGTGGAGAAGGGCGAGGAACATGCCCAGACCGCTTTGCGTGAGGTACAGGAAGAAACTGGCGTACAGGCAACCATTATTAAGTACATCGGAAAGAGCAATTATACATTTAATGTGGCATCGGATGTTGTAAATAAGGATGTACACTGGTATCTTATGATGGCTGATAGTTATTACAGCAAACCACAAAGAGAAGAATATTTCATGGATTCCGGGTATTATAAGTACCATGAGGCATATCATTTGTTAAAGTTTCCAAATGAGAAGCAGATACTGGATCAGGCATATGCAGAGTATATGGAACTGAAACGCAGTAATCAGTGGGGAAACAGGAAGTATTTATAAAAAGAGGCAGATAAGCCTCTTTTTACGTAGCAGACTTAATATAGGTGGGAGCATATTATGAAGAAGACAGAAAACAGAGAATCGGAGACAACCGGAACAGAGAAGGCGGGCGGCAACCGGATTTTGCGTAGAGTGTTAAGTGCATTATGTCTGTGTGTGGCACTGGGGTGTCTGCTTTATCTGGGAAATTATTTTTGGAAGAGCCAAAAGGGCCAGAACCAGGTTCAGAATCTGAAAGAACTGATACAGACAGATCAGGCAGAGGAAGATGGCCGGGAACCTGCTATGGTAGAAGTGAATGGTCGTATGATTCAGGCAAAATATGCGGATTTATATGAGGAAAATCCGGATTTTATAGGATGGATCACAATACCGGATACAAAGGTCGATTATCCGGTGATGCAGAATATGGAAGAAAATGAATACTATATTCATCGGAATTTTGATGGAGAATATGATGGATCCGGTCTTCCGTTTTTAGATAATCAATGCAGAATCGGTGAGGACGCAACATCAAATCTGATGATATATGGGCATAATATGAAGGCCGGAACGATGTTTGCCGGGATCCTGAAGTATCATTCAGAGGATTTTTACAAGGAACATACGCAGATTCGGTTTGATACGCTGGATGGAGACGGAACCTATGAAGTGATAGCTGCCTTTTATTCTGAGATCTATCCGGAAGAGGATGAGACACATTTTAAGTATTATGAGTTCTTTGATGCAGAGGATGAAGATGCATTTGATGCATATGTAGAGCAGGTGAAAGCATTGACGCCGTATGAGATTGATACAACGGCAAACTACGGTGACACATTGATTACGTTATCTACCTGTGCCTATCATACGGAGAATGGACGATTCGCGGTGGTAGCACGCAAAGTAGAAGAATAGGAGGAAACGGATATGGGAGAAAATAATCCATACGGATTCCGGTTGGAGGATGATATGCAACCGGCGCCGCAGGCAGGACAAACGACAACTTCACAGGGCTATCGGTTAAATGGGGTGGAATATGCAGGCGCGCAGATGCAAAATGCGGGGAATGGCATGCAGGCAAATCTGTATAATGGGACCACCTCTGTTACGAGTCGAAAAAAGACGGCACTGGTAATCAGTCTGGCCGTTATGTGTGGCGGACTGTTTCTGTCTACAGTAGCGGCATTGGTCGGACTGGTAGTGATGGCGTTTGTTCCATCGTTGATCGTTCCGATGATAGTCGGTTCCGTCATTCTGGAGTTTGCTATGGTATTTGTTACGGACAAGATGATACAGAAGGAAAATATGGTAGCGGCAGTGATCTGCTACTGCCTGTTTGCATTGGCCAACGGAACGACTTTTATGAGTATCTTTTTGACCTATGCACCACAGTCTGTTTTAGGAATTTTTCTGGTTACGACACTGATCTTTGGTGGAACGGCTCTGGTGGCACTGATCGTAAAAAAAGATCTGAGCGGTCTTCAGACTTCGATGATTATGGGATTATTTGCACTGATTGCACTCAGTGTCATATATCTGATCTTTCAGTGGTCAGTGCTGGATCTATTTATCTGTATTTTCGGTATCCTGTTGTTTATAGGAATTACAGCCTTTGATATTAAGAGAATCACCGGAGAAGCAGAGCAGGATCTGCAACGCCCGATCTGGGGGATCGGACTGGCAGGCGGTATGAACCTGTATCTGGACTTTGTAAATCTCTTACTGAAGATTCTTCGCCTGTTTGGTCGAAGAAAGTAATTGACAATTACGGTGGAATCATATATACTATCAACTGTTGGTGCGTAAGTGCCATAAGAAGTCTTATGATTTCATGCCGGCGTGTCGGAATGGCAGACGAGGCAGACTCAAAATCTGTTGCGGGCAACCGCGTGCGGGTTCAAGTCCCGCTGCCGGCAGTAAACTCAAAACCGGGAATGTTGAAAAATCAACGTTCCCGGTTGTTTTTTATGTATTGGAAATTGAAAAGGTAGCAAAAAGGTAGCAGGCTACAAAATTTTCTTCAATTTGATCTGCTGATTGTCAGTCTCCTGAAGCTTCTGTGTCGTATGAAGATATATCTCCTTTGTGATACGTGAATTCTCATGACCAAGCCGTCGTGAGATTGTATCGATGTCAACTCCCTCGGCCAAGAGCAATGATGCGTGGGTATGTCTTAAAGCATGAACGGTTATTCTCCGGCCAAGAATACGCTCGGAAGTTTCCTTCAGGTATTTCTCATAAGCATAGTACGAAATGTGCTCGCCCCGGTTTGAATGGAAAAAGTAAGGAGATATAATATTGTGTTCCTGATCGTATGTCCATCTATACAGCTTGTACATTTTGAGTGCTTCCCGCAATTCTTCCTGGATATACACATTCCGGTTTGAAGTTGATGTCTTTGGAGTGGTCACAATCTTATTAATATGATCATATGTCTTGGTGACTGTGATGTATTCGCCTGATATATCCGCCTGCTCCAGTGCAACCGCTTCACCGATCCGGAGTCCGGACAGAAGGAGGATGCGTGTCAGGTGATACCACTGCAATTTACCCGATGTTCGCATGTGATCCAGCAGGGCAGTAGCTTCATCCGGTTCTAAGAACTTATCCTGAATGCGCTCTTTCTTGGTCTGTTCTTCCTTGAAATATTCCAAGTTGTCACATAACTTATAATTCTGATGCAGATCCATCTTCCTTGCCCAGTTAATCATCGCCTTGAATCTTCTGATATACTCATTCCGGGTGACATTTGATCCGGGCATAGCAAGGAGCTTGTCCGTGATGTATGCTACAGTAATGTTATTCACGATCGCATCTTTTCCGAACTTATTCACTAATTTGTGCAGCGTCCTTTTATTTCGCTCCAGAGTGGCATCTTTAACGGTCTTAGATTGATATGCCATGTATTTATCATATACCTGTGACAAGGTGCAGTTATCGCAGATAACGCTTGTCTGGATTCTATCAATCTTCCGTGTGAGCTCCTCCAGTGCTTTCTTTCTGTTTGCAGCAGTATCCTTACCGGTTATGGTTATACTGACATATCTCTGCTTGAATGTCAGAGGATCTGTATACCTTTCTACATACTTTACCTTTCCATTCTCTTTGATTTCACTCCACATATGTTATGTATCATCCCTTCTATTTTCAGGCATAAAAATGCCCGGTACTTGTATTTGATACCGGGAAATGATACAATGTAGCTTGTCTAGGGCGATTGTATCGTTAATCCGGTATAGTTGCTTTCCGCCTCTCTGGTTCCAGCCGGAGGGGCGGTTTTTAATTGATTTTTGTTGGGTTTGAACCGAAACATTTTTTGCACGGCTCATAGTTTTGCTCAAGAGCTTTTCTAATATCTATCTGTTTTGCTTCATTCAACCCACTGCAATGAGGATTTTTGTGGTACTTATTTGATTTGCTTGTTACATATACTACGTCTACGGGTTCTATATTCATTCGTATTATTTGTGATAAGTAGGTCATATCTTCCGGATAATTACTACAGTGTCTTGTAAGTTCCGCCTGAAGAGATTGCGCTAAACGAATATATGGAGTTTTATACTTTAACAAATTTAATAAAAACAGTAGTTGACCGATACCTGCCATATTCAATGAATTTCCAAAAATCTCTTCCTCGCGTAGTTTTGATTTAGGGATATGGTTATATATTCGACCACCGTGAGCCGCAGTATTTCTATAATCGGAGCAGATGGACAGAGTATCTGACATTAATTTTATTATAGATTCATCATCCAAACCTAGTTTCTGGGGGTCATATAACAGTAAAGCCAGTTCTCTTTTTTCATTATGCTTGAATTTGTCAATAAAATTAATTATTGTAGAAAAATATAGGCTCTTAAATAAAATCCACGGAGGTACGACTCCATATTTCTCACGATAATGTGCAACTGGATTCTTATCAGTATATAAATGATTCTTTATTGTTTTCAGCACTGAATCAAGTGTGAATCTTGATTTTGTTTTTTTCTTATCGCGATAATTCCGCCACTCCAGATATGAATCTTGATCTGTACCAAAAGAATTGGCAATTACATCGGCGGACAATTCTTTTATATGTTCTTCAAAATCAAGCATGGACGCCATTATAGTATTTCGTAGGTTCTTATCAAGTAAATATAATGATGATATGTGCTGGAAAGTAATGCCATTTCGATAAATCTTTTTTCCTTCCTGAGTTACAATTATATACGGCTCCCTATAACTCTTTATGAGATTGGAGTACCCGTAAATCTGAAGCAAATCTGCTGCCATTTTTCGATTGTCGATAATTAAGTTTTGCGATTCTAATTTTTCAATCTGTTCATCAATGCTGGCATATGGTATGTTTAGTTTCATCTGTTGTCTTCACCACCTTTTAACAAAACAAAAAGAGCCAAGGAATAATCCAAGGCTCTTTCTGTGACCGGACACCAGTCATTCACTAATTAGTTACATTATAAGTATACGCACAAGCCTTGTCAAGTATTCTTTTTTTTCTGTATTTTTAATGTTTACAGTACATATTCCGATATAACTTTTCCCAGTGCCACGATATTGGTACTGCCTTTGAATTCAAAGCGAGCCATGAAACCATTCGAAAAGAAGAGCTCCATTTCGCTGTCCGGGACCAGTTCGGCAAAACCCGGAGTCTGGATGCTGAAATACTGGATCTTGGAATACGGCAGGGTAGATACTTCCTGACGTTTACCGGTCACTCCCTGCACATCAACGGTTATGATGCGCTTATTGGTGAACAGAACCTGATCTCTGACTGTTTTGAATGCACAGAGTGGCTGCTCCCCGTTTATAAGGATTCGTAGGGCATTCTGGTTAACCGACTTCATGTCTATAGGTTTTAAGTTAAATACAGTTCCGTTTGCAAAATTAATCATAATAAATTCCTCCCATTTTTATATTAATTATTTAGCATCATCATAATACAGAGTTTTTGTCCCATAGGGTTCATAATAAATAGTTCGGTCAATCCGACGGACATATAACTCACCATTTTTCATCCGAATTTGTATTTGGTATGTTACTTGAATCGGGTATGTTCCGTCTAAAGTAACGTCACATTTTCCAATGTTTCCCTTATTATTCAAATAAATCCTATATAAATATCCGGATTCATTCTCTCCATAATTGCATAACCACAGGGTGACTGGATATTTGTATTCTCGCATGGTTGAAGTATAGGGCTCTAAGCGTATATGCGAATTTGGTTCTCCAGTAAAATTTCGACCCGTTAATATTTTATTAGGAATCTTAGCTTCTTTATCAAAGAAAGACCGATATTTTAGCAATAAGTTGTTGACCGTGTCAAAATAGGTATATGCAGTTTTTAGGTTTTCTGAATCAAAAAGTATATAGCTCCATCGGTCATCGTGGTGAATTTCTTGATTCAGGTTAAATGGAAGTCCATCATATTTTTTGATATCATCATATGTAACTGATGAATTTATTTCACCTTTTACTGCATCCCGTTGTAATTGTTGCTTATACTTTTTTTCACCATCTGTTGGCTTGAGACGTAATAAATCTAAAAAGTTATCTATTATTTTCATTTCAATTATCCTATTAATCTGTGTGCATAATATTCTAACCGTGTGACCTCTTCGTGCTTCCGGTTAAAATCGTCCGATAGTATATGTCGTAGCTCATGCATATACTCTGTAATCTGTTGCTCCCGGCTCAATCGTGAATTCAGAAAGATAGAATAGCTTCCATCTTCATTGTGTGTGCTTGTAGCTCTTACTGAGCCTAAGTCTATGTAGTGTATGAATATATCGTCATTCAAGGTAATTCACCCCCTCTTATCAGTTGTTATCTATATAATAGCACCAGTGTAAGTCAATACAGTGCTTATTCACCACGTTCTTTCTTCTTTAATGCAAGTAGCATCGTATGAACCGTTTGCAAGTCCTCTGGGGCGGCATCCTTTGCGGCATCGAAGAGAAGTGACAGTTCTTTGTTCTCGTAAATCTCCTGAGCGATCTTTGCTGTCTCAGGATTAGTGTAGTAGGAATCTTCTTGAGATTCGGATTTATCTTCTGCAAGATTAATGCAGTTAAGATCGAAATGCTTCGATAAATTTCCCATTCCGCCTGAAAAAGCCTCCATCCAAGGACTCCACCCCATTAGCTCGGCTGGGGTTGTTTCTAACACATCTGCAAACGCTTTGATCTTAGATTGCGGCAAGTCGACCATCCCCTTTTCAATCTTCGCTATAGCACTCTTGTCCGCATATCCAAGTTTTTTAGCAAGTTCGGATTGCGTAAACCCTAGCTGTAATCTACGCGCTCTTATGTTTTTGTATAGTGCGAGATCGTCATTCATCTCAATCACCTCCATAAACTCAATATAGCATAGGGTGGAAAATAATTCAACATTTTTGTTAAAAAAGGTTGACAGCAATTCAACATCATGATATTATCAGACTGAGTTGAATAAAGTTCAACCAGAAAGGAGGTAACGGATAAAATGACCGACCTAAAGTTACTTAAGCACATAATTGATGACTCAGGCATGACTATGGTTGCTATTTCTCAAAAAACCGGAATATTAAGGGAGACCTTATATAATCGGCTCAATGGAAAGGGTGAATTTACCGCGTCTGAAATAGTATCTTTATCAAAAGTGCTGAATTTATCATCGGCTGATCGCGCAGAAATTTTTTTTGGCGAAAAAGTTGAATAAAAATCAACTTTAAGTTGATGAATAAACAGAAAGGAGGAGATAGAGTGTATGACATCGACTATGGTGGAATAAAAAAGTACATGGATGCAACTGGTTTGAAGCAAAAGGCAGTTGCGGAGAAGGTCGGACTGACAGAGGCACAATTAAGTTTGATTCTTCAGCAAAAGCGAAAGCTGGAGGCATCTGAGTATGCAAATATTTGTTGGGCTATGGGGGTTTCTATGAAGAAATTTTTGATAGAGAAATAAAAAAAGATACCGGATGTGCTACTATCCAATATCTTTTCCAGCCTATTTGTTGCATTGACGCATTTGGATTCCGGCGCTGGCTCTAAGGCTCTGGCTCTTGCACACTCGCGATTGTGCATTACCGGAATTGTCAGACTAAGGCAGCACAACTGACAGCCAAACACTCGTGTTACTTAAACGATAGGCACTCGTTTTTTAATAGCCCTTAGCAAACACGTATCTACCGGGACGGAGGTAAACCATCGGGATAGATATCAAAGCACCGGGCAAAGTCAAAAGTTTTTCCAACAGGACCAACTCCCTTCTTGCCCATATCGGGTAGGAAAATTTCATCATAATCGAAATTTTTATGCAAGGAATCGAAAGGAGAAGAGAAGATGACAATAACAGGAATCAGAACAGTACGAATACCGTTCTATGCAACAAGAGCACAGATAGCGCAGGATTTCAAGATCAGCATGGGAACGGTGGATAACAGGATCAAGGATATTCTTTCAGAGAAAGAACGCTATGGGGACTTTGCAGTAATTGACGGTGATGGATTCGTCAGAGTCAACCAGCTCGCATTTATTGATTACATGAAATACAAGAAGCGTCTGGAGGACCGGAACCTTCGTAAGGGTGTACCACCATATGAGCCGGTTCAGATCGCAAAGGAACTGGGTCTGTATGAAGAATCAGTAGTTTAGAAAATAAGGAGGAAAAAGAGATGATTCATATTCAGGGAAATGAAACGGAGTTAGAGGGCAAGGCGCCTGATCTACTTACTGAAGCTACCCTTGCACTGGCAGGTGCGGTGTTGGCAGGACTGGAATGCTTGCGGGATAACGGAGTGCCGGATGAAAATCTGGAGAATGCAATGAATGATTTGATTGAGGTGGCAGGGGTAAATGCTAAGAAAATAGTCAGAGAATACCTTAAAGAGCATAAGGAGGAGCCATGCGAGGAAGAAGAAAAAAGCGGCGTACCAGAGCTGTAAAGACAAGCTGCATTATAGCATTGATAGCATTTTTTATATCAGCCTGCATGCTGGACAGCCTGACATGGGTACCATTTGTCGTCTGTTGTATATCTTTGTTCTGGCTGGGGCTGGTGGCAATGGCAAATGACCGGAGAAAGGAGGTAGAAAAAGTTGAGAACAGAGCAGGAAATCTTAGATGTGATTAAGAAAGTCAAAACGGCTAAGAAGCAGGCACAGCGTAAGCTTATCCGTTGTGATGAGCGACTTGCAGAGCTGAATGAGGAAGCATCCCATGTTCAGAAATCAAAATAGGCACCCGGGAATTTGCAGATTCCACGGATGCCAATAAAATAACTTACAAACCTATTATAACAATATGGAGGAGATTATGCAAAAGGAATCGTTTGAGATTGTTGAACGTCTTGGTCGATTGCCGGATTACCAAAGTACCGGTTCATGTGAACCCCGGCATATAGAGATCAACCGGATCAGCTGGTACGGCAGAGAACCCAAGGTAGATATCCGAGCATGGAATGAAGATCATTCCTGGTGCGGAAAAGGAATTCTGCTGTCCGACGAAGAATGGCAGGCATTAAAGACCGCGATTATGAAAGGAGATATAAGATGAAAATATCAGTAGAATTTGACAGCTTAACAGAGATGAAGAAGTTTATTAACACATTTGCGGATGATCAGGTAACAGATGATCCGGTAACCCCATCGGCTCAGACGGCCGTACCTACAGCTACTACAGCACCTACGCAACCTGCGGCTCCAATACCGCCCGTAGTACCTATGCAGCCTGTGGTGCCAACCGTGCAGCAGGCATATAGCATTGATGATCTGTCAAGAGCGGCGGTAGCCTTGATGGACGCCGGAAAGCAGCAGGAGCTGTTAACACTGCTTCAGACATTCGGGGTTGAGGCCATCCCGCAGCTTACAAAGGAGCAGTATGGCGCATTTGCTACCGCGTTGAGACAGAAGGGAGCACAAATATGATGGGAGGACATGCTACACGGGCACATTCGCTGCTGAGTCCTTCCAGCGCACATCGATGGATGATCTGTACCCCGTCAGCAAAGCTTGACGCACAGTATCCTGACGAAGAAGCAGTTGCAGCTCGGGAAGGAACTCTGGCACATGAGCTCGCTGAGCAGAAGTTAAAGGCGTATTTCTACCCGGCAGAGGTGTCGAAGCGGAAGTTATCCTCATTCATTACAAAGTGCAAGAAGGATGAGCTGTGGGATGACGAGATGCTGGAGCACACGGATACATATGTAGAGCATATCAAGGATATATCACTGCAGTATGACTCCGCACCTTACGTAGTACCTGAGAGATCCTATGATCTGTCCAAGTACATCCCTGAGGAGGGGGCGCACGGAACTGCTGACTGTGTCATGATCCAGGGTGGTGATCTGCATGTATTTGATTTCAAATACGGAAAGGGGGTTAAGGTATCAGCCGTTACAAACTTTCAGATGCAGTTGTATGCATTAGGGGCTTACGAGGCATACAAACTTGCGTATGCGATTCGGAACGTACATCTGCACATAATCCAGCCCCGGATTGACAATTTCTCAGATTGGTCGCTATCGATCTCCGATCTATTGCAGTTCGGAGAGCTGGTCAAGCAGAAAGCGGCTATGGCGATAGCCGGAACCGGTGATTATCGCCCCGGAGCAGATACCTGTCGGTTTTGCCGGGCAAGAGCGGTTTGCCGGGCAAGAGCGGAATACAACGTTGAACTTGCCTTTTATGCGAACAAAAAACCGGATACACTGACACCCGCAGAAATCGGCGACTACTTAACCAAAGGGGATGATGTAGCAAAGTGGCTGGAAGATGTAAAGTCTTATGCTCTGAATGAATGTCTGGCCGGGCGTGAAATCCCGGGATATAAAGCTGTTGAAGGCAGAGGAAGTCGTGACTGGACTGATATGGATGCAGCATTCAATGTATTGAATGCCGAGGGATATCCGGACACGGTGCTGTATGAGAAGAAAGCATTGACTCTGGCACAGGTGGAGAAGCTGGTAGGAAAGAAGAGTTTCACTGATCTGGTTGGCGGATACGTGGTGAAGAATCCGGGCAAACCGGCGCTGGTAGTAGAGAGTGATAAACGGGAAGCAATTACCAATAAGGTAAGTGCCGCGGACGTATTTAAGAAGGAGTAACGATGACGAAATGTGAAGAAATCAGGAGCATACTGAGAACCAATCCGAACGCAACGAATGATCAGATCGCTGAAGTGATCGGATGCGAAGTGAAGTTTGTCCGGGATATGATCGCACGCATGGTTAATCGTGGGGATATCAGCATGGAAACTGTGGAGAGCCAGACGGGTGAGAAGATACGGAGCATTAAGGTTCTGATCGAGCCGAAGACACAACGAATGGACTATAAGAAGAAAATCATGAAAGAAATGTGTGACGTATATGTAGAAGACTTCTTTGCTGCAGAGCTGTTTAGTGAGCGGGCGGAGATTGGCAAGCTGATACTTAGAATTTTGGAAAGATTATAGAAAAGATTATAGAAAAGGAGAGTTTGAATCATGGATAACGTAATGAATGTAACCACAGGAGAGGCAAGACTGAGCTTTGTACACTTATTTAAGCCTTATGCATTTCAGCCGGGACAGGAGGAGAAGTTTTCAACGACGATCCTTATACCGAAGAGCGATGTCGATACGAAAGCCCGGATTGATGCTGCTATCGAAGCGGCAAAGAGAAAAGGTGTATCTGAGAAATGGGGTGGTGTACAGCCGCCGGTGATCCCTACACCGATCTATGACGGGGACGGGGTGAAACCTTCCGATGGAATGCCATTTGGTCCCGAATGCAAAGGTCATTGGGTGTTCACTGCATCCAGTAAGGCGGACTATCCACCGGAGGTTGTTGACGTAAATCTGAATCCTATCATCAATCATAGTGAAGTATATTCTGGTATGTACGCGCAGGTGAATGTATCCTTCTTCCCGTATGTATTTGGAGGTAAAAAGGGCATTGGGTGCGGTCTGGGCCCTGTCCGCAAGATCAGAGATGGTGAGCCGTTGTCCGGGGGTGCTCCGAGTGCTGCTCAGGCATTCGGTGCCGCACCTGCACCACAACAGCAGACTGCACCTACACAGCGGATCAATCCGATCACAGGTCTGCCAATGTAATACGGAAACCCGGCAGAGGGTGAGAACCCTCTGCTTTTTAATCTAAAGTTTGGACCTATAGATAGGAGGATGGAATGGGCACACTGAAATATTCAATCATGCAGGAGAGCGTATCAGCTGTAAAAGCATTACTGAATGATTCGAAGATGAATTTTGTCATGATCGGATATCACCTGAGAAAGATTGATGATGACAAGCTGTATCGGGAAACCGGTCATGAAAATATATGGGACTTCGCTAAGGATCAATTTGGCTTGAGCAAATCATCGGCCAGTCGATTTATGGCTATAAATGAACGGTTTAGTGTTGGTGGTTATTCTGATCGGCTTGCTGAAGAGTATAAAGAATTCAGTGTAAGTCAGATGAGTGAGATGCTTCCCTTGACGGATGAACAGATCAGCTCGATTGATTCGAATGCGACGATACGGGAAATCCGGAATATGAAACCAAAGAGAAAAGAACAGCCGCAGGAAAGTGTAATGGTTGTTGCGACATCGCAACAGGAGGAGATTCAGGATGAATGCTGTGACTGTGATCTGCTTCATAACAAAGAAGCTGGTGTTCTGGAATGTAATCCGGAATGCGGAGAATATGCCTGTATGCTTCCAGATCCGGATGAAGACGAGAACGATATATCAGACAATCCGGAGATTGTTGCGATATCGCAGCAGGAGGGCGATGCATCAGAGGATCCGGAATATTTCACAGTGTTTGATGTGAAAAGGTATCTGGATCGGGAGGAGAGAAATCTAAAATTGTGCCGCGATGAAGATGTCCGGGATGAAATCAGAAAGCACACAGCGGCGAATGTGGCAGCATACAAAAAACTGTTGAATGCTATGAGCAAATCGAATGAAGAGGCTACAGAGCCAGAGACAAATGAGCTTGTAGAACCCCAGGATCTCCCGACCATGAAAAACAATGATCAGCGTGGTGCATTTATAGACGACTATCAATCGTGGCCTTTGTGGATCGAGACTCCAGAGACAGGGGAAAGAATCTTTCGCTTTAACATAACGGAGGATATCGCAATAGCTGTGAGGGATCAGAAACAGCATGTATGGAATCCGGGTAAATGCAAATACAGCTCTGAAACAGAATATGAAGGAGAGAGATACTATTTGTTAGGAATCAGTTCAAATTATGGCGTGAAAGGTGCTGAATTCAAAAAGAGTCAGGAGAAGACATTTTCTGAATCACTTACAAACAGGTCAAATCTGATTGAATTTTTGAAGAAATATCAGAAGGGAGAAGTAAAATGACAAGAATATATTTAAGCGGACCAATCACAGGGCATGAGGATTATCTGGCCGAGTTTGCACATGCCGAGTGTGAATTAATTGATATGTTTAGAGGCAGTGATGTTGAGGTAATCAATCCGGCCAGAATCTGTGCATCACTTCCGGAAAGCACCACATGGAAAGAGTACATGAGGATCTGTTATAAGTTACTCGACATGGCGGATACAATCTGTATGCTGCCCGGATGGAAAGAGAGTTCCGGGGCATGTATCGAGTATGGTTACGCATACGCGAATGATTTAACTCTAATTAAATTGGCAGGAGCGGAGGATTGACATGGGGCAGAACAGAGATCAACGGTTTTACAATGACGGGCTGGCGAGGGCATTAGATCTGGTTAAGGCCGGAGGAGTGCAGCTGCTGGAGCAGGAACTGAAGCAGAGAGGCATTAAGGACTTACCGCCGAATGTGCCGGTATATCTCGTACATAAAGTTGCGAGGGAATATTGCAAGGATGAGCTGATGATTGTAGCGACTGCAATGGCAGATACAATCGCCTATGATATGCAATTTCCACCATCCGTAGTAGTTGATTTTTTAAGAAAATTTAATAATAAATGCGATCGGTTCCGGATGGATGCCGAATTGTATGAATCCGTGAAGAGGAAGCTTGATGATGAATATGCACTGAATAAAGTAATTGAAAAGTTTAATAAGGAGGAGATTAAGGATGAGTGAGATTTTAGAGAAAGCAAAGGAATTAGTAGATGACATATACAAGGCAATGACCAAGGTAGAAACCTGTGAGACCTTATCCGAGGAAGTAGCTTCGCAGGAAGTTGTTCTGGTAAAAGCGGGTGGAGACCGATACCTAAAGCTTGACGGAGTCATGACGGAAGAACAGATTCATGATGTGAAAAAGTATATCCAGAATACGATAGATGGAAACAAAGCCGAAGCGGAACGATTCCTGCGCAGGGTGTCGGGGAAGGCCGCAGTGGTCAATCCGGATTTTGAAGCGGCGGTTCAGGAAATGATCAGTCGTCAGGACCAGACAAAAGAAGTGGTAACTGAGACTGCAGAACCGTCAGCAGACGAAGATCAGGAAGAACCTGTGCCCGAAGCTCCGGAGGAAAAGATAACCCCGGATCTGACGATTAAGGCGGTACGGGAGGTCTACACAGAAGGAGATATGTCGATCAGACAGGCCGCAGAGTACTTCGGAGTGGGACAGAGTAAGTTATACAGTTTTATTTCTGAACATGGTCTGAGAAAGCCAAAGAAGGACAACACACCCTGGAGAACCAGTAGTCACAAATAAATCGAATCGATATGAAAGAATTGAGCATGAACCGGACGGCAAGGACTGTCCGGGGTGCCGGTTCTGGAACAAATTAGGAGGCCTTTGGTTTTGTGACTACTTCGGACAGACAAGGCAATTAAGAAAATGTGAACCCGGAAGGCTCTGCCGGGTAAGTGAAAGAAAAAGGAGGAGGTGGTAGACCGTGAAGCATTTAAGCATTGATATTGAAACAAGATCAGATATCGATATCGGAGAGGCTGGTGCATACCGGTATGCACAGTCCAAAGATTTTGAAATACTACTGTTCGCTTATAAGGCAGACGATGAAGAGGTAAAGATTGTAGATCTTAAACAGGGTGAAAGAATCCCGGAGGGGATTGTGTGCGCCCTGCAGGATCCAAATGTCATTAAACATGCGTATAATGCCGCTTTTGAATGGTACTGCCTGAATCGGGCGGGCTATCGGGCACCAATCGGGCAATGGCAGTGTACTAAGATCCATGGGCTGTATTGTGGCTATACCTCCGGCCTGGAGGCAACCGGTAAGGCAATTGGACTCCCGCGAGACAAACAGAAGCTGACGGTTGGCAAGGCACTGATCCGGTACTTCTGCTGCCCGCAAAAGGCAACCAAGTCAAACGGTAAACGAAAATACAATGATCCGGTGCATGACATCGACAAATGGAATTTATTCAAGGAATACTGCAAGCAGGATGTCGTGACAGAGCATGAGATCTGGAAACGAGTGCGGCAGTTCCCGGTACCGGATTCGGAATGGGATCTGTGGCGGCTGGATGTTAAGATGAATGCCTTCGGGGTAAGGGTAGACCGCCGGCTGATAGACGGAGCACTGTACATAGCGGCGGAGAGTGAAGCAAGACTTACGGAAGAGGCACAGAGAATCACAGGACTTAATAACCCGAACAGCACGGCACAGCTTCTCAAATGGCTGAATGACAGGCTGGAGGTAGAGGTACCGGATGTGCGCAAGGAGACAGTAGTAGATCTCTTAAATATGGATATTCCGGCCGATGTGCGCCGGGTACTGGAGATCCGCCAGCAGCTGGGAAAGACATCCCTGAAGAAATATGACACCATGGAGGCTGCAATGGGCGAGGGTGACCGGATAAGAGGAATCTCACAGTTCTATGGCGCCAACCGTACCGGCAGATGGGCCGGCAGACTGGTACAGCTGCAGAACCTTCCAAGGAATTATCTGGAAACGATTGACGAGGCAAGACGGCTGACGATTGCTAAGAATTACACCGGCTTAAAAGCCGTTTATGGGGACGTGCCGGATACACTGTCACAGCTCATCCGAACAGCATTCATCCCTTCCGAGGGGCGGAAATTTGTAGTCGCGGACTTTTCTGCGATTGAGGCACGGGTAATCGCCTGGTTGGCTGGGGAGACCTGGGTCAATGAAGTATTTTCCACAACCGGAAAGATCTATGAGGCTACGGCATCTCAGATGTTTGGGGTTCCGATAGACCTGATCAAGAAGGGCAATCCGGAATATGCACTGCGGCAGAAGGGGAAGGTGGCTACACTGGCTCTGGGATATCAGGGCGGTACCGGAAGCTTGATCGCAATGAACGCATTAAAGATGGGACTAACGGAAGAAGAGCTGCCGGATATTGTATCCAGATGGCGGCAGTCGAATCCAAGGATCGTTGATCTCTGGTATTCGATCGAAAAGGCGGCAGTCGGAGCAGTGCAGTCATGCCAGCAGACAGCCACTCATGGCCTGATATTCAGCATGGAGAGCGATCTGGTGTACGGTCAGAGCTTTTTGACGGTACTTCTGCCAACAGGGCGGAAGCTGTTCTATCCGAGGGCCCATCTGGACGTAAACAGGTTTGACAAGCTGGCAATTCATTATTACACCGTCGGACAACAGAGCCGGAAATGGGAAGTGACATCCACCTATGGCGGAAAGCTGACGGAGAATATCGTGCAGGCTATCGCAAGAGACTGCCTGGCTGAGGTATTGCGGAGACTGGCAGACAGAGGACTGGACTTTGTGTTCCACGTCCATGACGAGGTAATCGTTGATGCACCGCAGGAGCTGACAGTGGAAGATCTGTGTGCTCTGATGGCCGAGCCTATACCGTGGGCTCCGGGGCTGATATTAAAGGGTGCGGGATTTGAAGGCAATTACTATAAGAAAGATTAACGGGTGAAGCGTATGGTGAATAATAACAGGATGCTGCATATCGCTGTCGGACAGAGCCGGAAGGCTCTTGTATGGCAGAAGACGGAAATGCAGTGGTCTGACTTTATAGATAGATTGAAGACCCCGGTCAGGGGAGAAGAGACAATCGAACAGTATTTGAACTATTCGAAAGCACAGCAGGCAGATCTAAAGGATGTCGGCGGATTTGTCGGTGGTACCTTTCGGACATTAAGACGTAGCGCAAATCAGGTAGAGGGAAGGGATCTGGTAACCCTTGACATGGATACGATCCCGGCCGGAGAAGCCAATGATGTGATCCGCCGCGTTGGGTCATTAGGGTGTGCTGCAGTCATTTACTCTACACGAAAGCATACGGGGTATGCCCCAAGACTCCGGGTGATCATTCCGACCGACCGGACGGTGACTGCAGATGAATATGAACCGATTGCGCGGAAACTGGCGTATTTGATCGGAATGGACTTCTGTGATCCGACGACGTTCCAGGCTTCCCGGATGATGTACTGGCCCTCATGCTCTGCAGACGGGGAGTACATTTATGAAGTGTTCGATGCCGGTTTCTGTTCGGCGGATGGGATCCTTAATATGTACGGAGACTGGAAGGATGTATCTCAGTGGCCGCAGGTTACCGGCGCGGAAACAATCGAGAGACGGCGGGTGTCCAAGCAGGAAGACCCTACGTCAAAGAAAGGTATCGTTGGTGCATTCTGTCGTACCTATACGGTGCTGGATGCCATGGAGAAGTATATACCCGGTATGTACGAGCCAACAGATGATCCGAACCGATATACATACACCGGTGGATCTACACAGGGTGGTGCTGTTTTATACGACGATGATAAATTCCTTTACAGCTATCACGCCACGGATCCGTGCTCTGGCCAGCTTGTAAACGCTTTTGATCTGATCAGGCTGCACATGTACGGAGATAAGGACAGTGAAGTGAAAGACGGTACACCGGCGGCAAAGCTGCCATCTTTCATACAGATGAGCCGGTTGGCTCTTGGGGATGAGAAGGTAGCCGGACTTATGCGACAGGAGAAGTTGCAGGAGGCTCAGCGAGTATTTGATACAACGGGTAACAACACGGGTGATACTGATGGTACGACTCGGGATGATGCCCCGGACAATTTTGAATGGCTTTCAAAGCTTACGGTTACGGCCAATAATGATTATGAGAAAACAATCAATAACGTTGTTACTATCTTACAGAATGATCCGCTGCTAAAGGGAAAGATCGCGACTGATGAGTTCGCCAGCTGCGGGATGGTGCTTGGCGCGACACCCTGGGACAGCCGTCCGGATAAGCGTAGATGGACAGATACCGACGATGCGGGCTTATATCGGTATATTGAAACGTATTACCGCATTACTGGACGGGAGAAGTTAGATAACGCACTTTTGATCGTTAGTAACGAGAATAAGATCAATGATGTAAAGCGGTATCTGCAAGGCCTTACGTGGGACGGCGTGAAGCGGATCAATACCCTGCTTCCGGATTATCTGGGGGCAGACAGTAACCCGTATACGCACGCGGTGATGCGGAAGGTGCTGTGTGCTGCAGTGGCAAGAGGTATCAAGGGAGGGGTGAAATTTGACTACATGCCGATTTTTGCTGGACCGCAGGGAATCGGAAAAAGTACCTTCCTGTGCATGCTCGGGCGGGAATGGTTCAGTGATTCGTTAACGACCTTCGAGGGCAAAGACGCAGCAGAAATGATACAGGGGACATGGATCAACGAGGTTGGGGAGCTGACAGCAATGACCAGACAGGAAACGAATGCGGTCAAGCAGTTCCTGTCGAAAAGAGAAGATATCTATCGTGCGGCGTATGGCAGACGGACGGAGAAATATCCGAGACGTTGTGTCTTTATCGGAACATCGAACAATGCGGAGTTCTTAAAGGATGCAACAGGTAACCGGCGATTCTGGCCGGTAGATGTCGGTGTGCATCCGGCTGTGAAAAGTGTGTGGGAAGATCTGCCGGAAGAGGTAGACCAGATATGGGCGGAGGCGTATATGCTGTATAAGCTGGGAGAGCCATTGTATCTGTCTCCGGAGATCGAACAGCTTGCGAAGGAGCAGCAGGAGAAGCACATAGAAGAATCCGGTAAGGAAGGCATCATAAGGGATTATCTGGATAAGCAGGTGCCGGTGAACTGGTGGAGTATGAGCCAGATGAGCCGGAGGCAGTATTTAAACGGTATGGCGTGTGGCGACGTAGAAATGATGGACCGTGACCGGGTGTGCGCTGTAGAGATATGGGCGGAGTGCTTCGGAGGAGATCCGCGATACATGAAGCGACAGGACACTGTTGAGATAAATGGTGTTCTGGAGCGGATGCCAGAGTGGGAAAGGACAAAAGGCGTCAGGCGATTTGGACCATACGGAAAACAAAGAGGGTTCGAAAAATGTGATAAATTTTGACGACAAAGGCGGCAACAAAATTGTCAACAAACTGGATTTTTGACAACAAACTCCGAAAGGCGCCGCTGACAACAAACTTTGAATGTTGTCAAGTTTGTTGCCGGGTTTGTTGACGGCATAGAGCTAGAAAATATAAGGCTCTAACCTACTTTGACAACATTGACAACAAACTTTCTATAAGAGTTAAAAAATAAAGGATTTATAGGATAACGTGTACGCCATACGCGCATGATTTTAAATATATATGCGCGCGTATGTTGTCCGTGTTGTCAGATTGATGAGAAAAGGAGAATCAGAATGTTAGAGAGTGAGATTGAAGGGATATTAGTAGATACGGTTCGTGGCCTGGGAGGAAGAGCCTATAAGTGGGTGTCTCCGGGGAATGCAGGCGTGCCGGACAGAATGGTGATCCTGCCGGACTGTAAACCGATATTCGTGGAACTGAAAACAGATACCGGGCAGTTAACCAGACTGCAGAAGATACAGATAGACAGATTACGAAGGCTTGGTCAGGATGTCCGGGTTGTAAAGGGCTTATCCGGTGTGGCAGAGTTCTTCGGTGATATCGGGTATCCGGATGTGGAAAAGAAGATCATGAAAAAGAGAGGAAGTGGAAAGGATGGAGTTCATACCGCACGAATATCAGAGACATTGCCTGCAGAGGATCATTGATACAAAAAAGATAGGTCTGTACATTGACATGGGACTTGGTAAGACTGTAACCACACTGACAGCTATTAAGGAATTGAAATATGAACGGCTGCAGGTCAGGAAGATTCTGGTAATCGCACCGAAGAAGGTCGCGGAAAGTACCTGGTCGAAGGAAAAGGATAAATGGGATCACACGAAGATGCTGCGGGTATCCAAGGTACTGGGAAGCACAGCAAAAAGGATACAGGCACTGAATACACCGGCGGATCTTTACATCATTAACCGGGAAAACGTGGTGTGGCTGGTGGATTATTACCGGAATGCATGGCCATTCGATATGGTCGTGATCGATGAGAGCAGCAGCTTTAAGAATCATAAGTCGAAAAGGTTCAAAGCCTTAGCGAGTATATCCGGCAAGATCACCCGGCTGGTAGAACTGACCGGTACGCCATCTCCGAACGGACTGGAGGATCTGTGGGCGCAGGTCTACCTGCTGGATGGAGGAGAACGACTGGAGAAGCGGTACACCCAGTTCCGCGAGAGGTATTTCAATCCGGGTGACCGCGGCCAGAACATCATATACAACTATAAGCCGAAGCTGGGGAGTGAACAGGCGATACTGGATAAGATATCAGATATTTGTATCAGCATGAAGTCTGAAGATTATCTGCAGCTTCCGGATCTGATCGAGGATGTCATACATGTGGAGCTGGATCCGAAAGCAAGGAAAGCCTATAACGATCTTGAGCGGCAGATGGTACTTGCACTTCCGGAGGAAGAGGATGAGATCAGCGTGACCAGTGCGGCTGCACTCAGCAATAAGCTTCTACAGCTGGCGAATGGTGCTGTCTACGATGAAGGCCATTCTGTGCATTCAGTACACGACTGCAAGATAGAGGCTTTCATGGAGCTGGTGGAATCGTTAAACGGAAAGCCGGCATTGGTCTTTTATAATTTCCAGCACGATAAGGACCGGATCAAGGCTGCATTGGAAAAGACCGGCTTACGTGTCCGGGAACTGAAGACACCGCAGGATGAGAACGACTGGAACGCCGGGCAGATCGACATCCTGTTGGCGCATCCGGCCAGCTGTGCCTATGGCCTGAACCTGCAGCAGGGCGGAAATCATGTGATCTGGTTTGGCCTTACATGGAACTATGAGCTATATTCACAGGCGAATAAGCGGTTACATCGTCAGGGACAGACTGAAAAGGTGATCATTCATCATCTTGTGTGCAGCGGGACCAGAGATGAGGATGTAATGGAAGCTATCAGCCGGAAGGATGATGTGCAGAACTGGGTAATGGAATCCTTGAAAGCAAGGATCCGGAAGATAAAGGAGGGAAAGAGTGATGATTGAAGAGGTAAAAGCATGTCCGTTTTGTGGAGGAAAAATGAAGCTGGATGAAGCAATAGCACATGCAACAGAGGTAGCGGAAGAAAAATATAATGAGGGCTTCTTGTGTCATGCGAACCCAGATGATGGCAAGTTGGATGAATGTGTCAAATGTGCGCAGGAACATGAACAATTAGCAGAATGGCTCACACAGTTAAAGGAGTATCAGCAGTTAGAGGAACAGGGCAGACTTTTTAAACTACCTTGCAAAGTGGGAGCGAGGCTTTATTGGATTGGTGATGAGGACGATTATGGACATAAAGAAATGTGTATTAAGCAATACAGCGAATCCGAGGTAACAGGGTTTTCTTTAGGAGAAGATGGCGAAGTTTTAGTTTTTATCGGATATGATAATAGCGAGCCTGATGTGGTCGGAGAAAGATATGCATTGCTTACAAGAGAATCAGCCGAAGCAAAACTGAAAGAATTGAGAGATGGAGAAAGGATGAAGTTAAATGAGTAAGGACGGCATTTCGGTAGATGACTTTGAGGAATGGTTGAAATCCGAAAAGCACAAAGCAATAGATGCGAAGAACGGTGGATTGTTGATTGCAAGAGATGGCGTCTGGGTGGACGCCTTTGAGACATTTAAGAAAGAGCGAGAGGCTGATGAGAAATAACTATATCGAATAATGTCGAACTTTGTAAATTGAATATTGGTGGTTGACACCGTATAATGGTTCTATAAAAAACAAAGGGAGGAAAGTTATATGTTTATATCAGAGGCGTACAATAAATCACTACTAATGGATATTAAAAAGGCAAGGAGTATAACCTATGAAGATTTAAGAAGCAATAATGCTGGAATGGATAAGGTGATATTTGACCATGACTTACAGGACTTAGTCAGATTAGGCTATGTAAAAGAGAGCGATGGAAAGTATATATTTATTCATGCTTGAGTGATGAGAGAGTGAGATAATGGTTGATAGAAATAAAATTTATGCGGCGTTTGACAGGCTGTGTGGGAAATATGTTCCGAACAGACCTAGCGGGATTAGAGAACGAAATAGCAGAATTTGCTTAGAAGTTTCAAAAATGTTTGGGATAAGTTATGAAGAAGCAGAGCAGTATTTTAATGATTTTGCTGACTTGAAATAAAATGCGAGTGTGATATTATTATATCAGAGCCAAGAGCCGGATATGTATGAAAAATACGTATCCGGCTCTTTTTCATTAATGAAAAAGGAGAAATGAAGATGAATCAGATTGAAATGATTAATACGGGTAAGCTGATTCCCTATGAAAAGAATCCAAGAATTAATGAGGAATCTGTTTTATATGTGGCAAATAGTATCCGAGAGTTTGGATTTAAGCAACCAATAGTGGTTGATAAAAACATGGTTGTAATTGTGGGGCATACCAGGCTGAAGGCAGCTATCAGCCTTGGAATTAAACAGGTGCCTGTGATCATCGCAGAAGATTTGTCAGAAGAGCAGGTGAATGCGTACAGAATAGCAGATAATAGCGCCGGTGAATCTTCCAAGTGGGATTTTGATTTCCTTGAAGAGGAGCTTCTGAATATTCCGGATTTTAATATGGCTGAGTTCGGATTGGATTTGTCTTTTTTAGATGAACCGGAAGAACCAGAAGAAAAGGAGAATGAAAGAGAGCGGACAAATGATACATATAACCTGTATGAGTTTGATCCGAATCGTGCGGCAGGCAAGTATCAAATGCCGGTATTGACCAAAGTTAATCATATTCCGGAGAAATTGCTTGGATTTAATTATGCCATGACGTCCCAGGAGCATGAAGCAGGTATACATTTTTATATCGACGATTACCAGTTTGAGCGGATATGGAATGAACCGTATAAATATATGGAAAAACTGCAGCAATTCGATTGTGTGCTGACTCCGGACTTTAGTCTGTATATGGATATGCCATTGTCAATGAAGATATGGAATACATACAGAAGCCGGATGATCGGACAGATTATGCAGGATAGCGGAATCGTTGTAATTCCTACACTATCATGGGCAGAATCGGAAACATTTGAATTTTGCTTTGACGGGATAGAACCGGGAGGAACTGTGTCGGTATCGACAGTCGGGGTAATTCGGAATAAAGACTCTTATAATATCTGGTGCGAGGGAATGCGGGAAGCAATCGACCGTCTTCATCCGACGGGAATCGTTCTGTATGGAAATCGGGTTGAGTTTGATTTTGGGGATATTGAGGTAGTGAACATAGCGAATACAAATGTGGAAAGGATGATGAAATAATGGGCGGTAGAGGAGCAAAGAGCAGTGTTTCAAGTGGTAAAGTAATTCCGTTCAGAAAACCAGGCGAATTGATTGAAAAGACAAGCGGAGGATGGAATACTCCGGGCGAGGTTGAAAGAGTAGATCGGTTGATTGATGCGGCTAACAAAGCGAAAACAACAAATCAGATACAGCAGGCTGCCATTGCATTGAAACGTCAGGATGACCACCTAAGCCGCCTGATAGAAACGGCAAGGGAAGATGGTAATGATGTTAATGTACTGATTACACAGAGAAGAAGAGTGCGGCAACAGAGAAAGAAAACTGTGTTGTAGAAAAAAGGAGGGATATTTATGGGTGGACGAGGAGCGAGTAGCAGTTTATCTGGCCGTAAAATGAGTTTGAAGAGACTACTTGATAATATAAAAGGGCAGCCAACACTTGATGACGTTCGGGGGCTTAATTTGAAAATAGAAAAAGCACAGTTCTCATCTAATGGTAATTCGATACAACTTCAAATTGCAAATGTGCAGAATATTCCTGATGGTGAGGAATTGTCATTGCGATTTTACAGTTCATATGATCCACGTCAGATTACGCCTACGAGGGATTATATAAGGTCTAATATTGAACTAACTCATAAAAATAGCAAGGGAAATATCGACAGTGTAAGAACGTTGTCTGAAATGAAAACAAAAAGTGTTAGGAGTGCAAGAAAACAGTATGAAATAGTTTTAGAACAGTGGAAAAAGATAACAAGGCAGAAGAATATTACGTTTTAAGGGAGTGATTTCATGGGCGGCCGTGGTGCAAGTAGTGGCATTAGTAGTAAAGGAAAAAAGTATGGTACTGAGTACACAACACTGTTTGAGAGTGGAAATATTAAGTTTGTAACAAATGTGGCTAAGAATCATGAACCACTAATGGAAACAATGACCGAAGGAAGGGTATATGTACAGGTTGGCGGTGAGGATATTGTCAGAATTGTATTGTTTGGCGAGAACAACAGGCGAAACAAGGTTATTGAAAAAGATAAAAGAACAGGTGAATGGCATGTTCATCACGGATATTTTCACACGGAGAATTCTGAAAGAAATCACGAATCTTTAAATGCAGAGGATGCTAAATTCCTTGAAAAAGTAAGTCAGATATGGCATAATCGAAAAAGGTAGATATAGTTTAAGTCTGGGAGAATAGTCAGCAATGAAAGATCCGCGTTCAAATCGTCGGTATTTACCTCAATAATGAAGTAGAGCCAAGAGCCGAATGATCTAACCTTAAAGGGTTGGGTGATTCCCGGCTCTTTTTTTGTTTAGAAATGATCAGAAGGTGGTTGGATGGCAAATGAGAAAAACTTAATACCGAATGATGCCAGAACTCCGAACGAACGCCGAGTGAATGCACAGAAGGCTGGAATAGCCTCTGGACGCACCAGAAGGGCGAAAAAGGAACAGAAAGCAATTATATTGAATATCTTATCCCTTCCACTGAAAAAAGGTGATATCGGCGAGATAGAGAGCTTAGCGGACGCTCAGGGAGCCAACCTGACAGTGAATGAGGCTATCGTGATCGCACAGGTATCAAGAGCTCTGAAGGGGGACACTAGAGCAGCACAGTACATCCGGGATACTGCAGGCATGAACACGATCGATAACAAGCATCTGGATCTCGAAAAGAAGAAACTGGAGCTTGAAATCATACGACTTGAGCAGGAGATTCGGAGACTGGAGGAACGGCCGGAGGATGAACACGTAGACACTACATTTGTGGATGCTTTGAATGAATCATGCAAGGAGGTGTATGTGGGCTATGACATTGGACAGCAGGATCAAGAAGCTGAAGGAGACGGTGCAGCAGCCGTTACCGAAGAACCGGAAAGTTAAGCAGAGTACATTTGAATTCAAGCCTTTTTCTATGAAGCAGAAAATGGTCCTTAACTGGTGGTGCGATGACTCCCCGCTGAAGGATCGGGATGGAATCATAGCAGACGGAGCTATCCGATCCGGGAAAACCGTCTGCATGTCGCTGTCTTATGTTATGTGGGCAATGGAGCGATTTGACCAGCAGAACTTCGGTATGGCCGGAAAGACAATCGGATCCTTCCGGCGTAATGTGCTTTTCTGGTTAAAGATGATGCTGATCACACAGGGTTATATCGTTAGAGATCACAGAGCTGATAACTATGTTGAGGTATCTAAAAATGGAAAGACAAATTATTTTTACATCTTTGGTGGCAAGGACGAGCGATCGCAGGATTTGATTCAGGGTATAACCCTTGCCGGTATGTTCTTTGACGAGGTTGCACTGATGCCGGAGAGCTTTGTTAACCAGGCGACCGGCCGATGCTCCGTAAAGGGGTCAAAATTCTGGTTCAACTGCAATCCGGGATCCCCTAGACATTGGTTCAAGGTTAACTGGATTGATATGTGCGCCTGTAACATGTCTGAGCGACAGATCGAGGAATGCAGGGCAGGCGACGTAGAGCTGAAGAACATGGTATACCTTCATTTCACTATGGACGACAACCTGTCACTGGATGAGGACATCAAGCGGCGATATCGATCCATGTATAAGGGCGTGTTCTTCAAGCGATATATACTCGGCCTCTGGTGTATGGCGGAAGGCCTTGTGTATGGCATGTTCGATGAAGAAAAGCATGTTATCCATGGGGAATGCCCGGAAAGTCCTATGCATTTTGTATCGATCGATTATGGTACCGTAAATCCGTTTTCTGCGGGCGTTTGGGGATTTGATGGCCGGAGAGCTATACGAGAGCGGGAGCTATATTACAATGCCCGAGTAACCGGTATCCGGAAAGATGATGAAGCATACTATGAGATGCTCAAAGAGCTGATCGGGGATACTCCGATTGAGTACATCATCATAGATCCATCTGCTGCATCGTTCATTGAGGTGATAAAGAAGCACGGGGATTATGGGGTAAAAGGTGCAGCCAATGACGTGCTGGACGGCATCCGGGTTGTAACAACACTTTTGAATGCCGGCCGGTTGTTCTTCCATGAGAGCTGCACGAACAGTATAGCAGAGTTTGGGCTGTATTCATGGGATGAAGAATCCGGAGAGGACAAGGTAAAAAAAGAGAATGATCATGCAATGGATGATATCCGGTATTTCTGCTATACCTTCATGCGAAAATGGCTGAGGTGGCAGTATTGATGAGAAGGAGTGGATTATATGGGCTTTATAAGCTGGATCAAAGGAGTGATAGGAAATATGTTTCGAACGAAAGACGCAAAAAAAGCATTTAATATCGACCCGATATTGTCTGCCAGAATGGAATACGCAATAGCTGACTGGGGGCGGATTGTAAGTGGAAAACCGGTATGGCTGAGTAAAAAGGATGATGTCAGGACGATTAACTTTGCAAAGTTCCTTTGTAGTGATACAGCAAAGAAGATCTGCCTAGACATCGATGTTAATGTTGACGGATCTGCAAGGGCGGAATATCTGGAGACTGTGGTAAATGCAGTAAAAAAGGTCTTACGAGATAAGGTAGAGGACGCCTGTTGCCTGGGTGGTATTATGCTGAAACCCAATGGAGCACCGGGGCAGGCGTGCGTTGATTATATAACGCCGGATAATTTCCTTGTGACTGCGACCAATTCAAACGGAGATATTTTAGGATGTGTATTCTTTGATTACAGTTCTAAGGGTGATACGAGCTATGTAAGGCTTGAATATCAGAGGTTCGAGGGTGATAAATACCTGATATCAAATAAGGCATACCAGTTAACCGCAAAGGGTGGTGTACATCATGAAATCGCTCTGTCCAGCGTGGATGCATGGGCAGACATTGAACCGGATGCATCGATTGATAACATTGATAAGACACTGTTTGCCTATTTTAAGATGCCATACAACAATGTGATAGACCCAACCAGTCCACTGGGAGTGCCTGTGTTCTATAATGCGATCAATGAACTTCGGGATCTGGACATTGCCTGGAGTCGGAAGGGAGATGAAGTAGAGGACAGTAAACACATGCTGATCGTCGGTGCTTCTGCTCAGAGATCGTCAAAGCAGCAGAAGATCACATTACCGCGGTTTGTTAAGTCACTGGATCTTGGCGGTTCCGGTTCTCTTGATGAGCCGGTGCATGAGCATGTTGCCACGATGTTGACTAGCGACCGGATTGAGGATATCAACAGTATATTGTCGATGATCAGCACAAAAGCTGGATTCTCGCAAGGGGCATTTACCCTCGACCGGAAAACCGGAATGGTGACAGCCACACAGGTGGAATCAGATGATCGGGAAACTATAGAGACGATCAAAGAGATGCGAGACAACCTAAAAGATGCACTGGAGCATCTGGTATATGCTGTCAGCAAATATGCAGATTTGTACGATTATGCACCTGTAGGAGAATACGAAGTATCGTTTTCATTCGGAGACCTGACGTATTCCTATGATGAGGACCGGGCGCGGCACTGGCAGTATGTGCAGGCTGGGAAGTATCCATTGTATCGGTATTATATGAAGTTTGAAGGAATGAGTGAAGAGGAAGCGAAAGCCCTTGTTAATGAGGCAAAGGCGGATAATGAGCAGACAGAAGGACAAGGGCTGTTCAAGTAGATCGTTGCGACGTCGCAACAGGCAGGGGATGATAATTTATGCTGTCACCGGAATACTTATGGGATGTTGCAGATCCTGTTGTGGATATCTGGGAAAAATTAAATATCGAGATGATAAAGGACATCTGCGAGCGTCTGATGAGTGCAGAGCTGTATGATTATCATCAGCTTCCGGGCGCGGCAAGATATGAGGCGTGGCTTGCCAATCAATATGGTATGCACTATGAAGAAATGGTGAAAGTGGTTGCGGAGTTAACGAAAAAATCCGAATCAGAGGTTAAGAATCTATTTGAAGAAGCTGGTCTGTTAACGCTGGAGAATGATCAGATGATTTATGACAACCACGATATATCGCCGATTGACATCCGGAATAATAGTACATTGAGCCAGATGCTAACTGAAATGTATACAAGGACAAATGGGGAATTAAAGAATTACACCCGAACAACCTTACAGAATATGCCGGATGAATTCTATCATGCGATGGATAAGGCATATACCGCCGTGGCATCCGGGGTGGAATCATACAGCAAGGCCATATCAGATACAGTGGAAGAACTGGCAAAGGCTGGATCGCATGTAACCTATCCAACCGGGCATAAAGATACAATCGAGGTTGCAGTCAGGAGGGCTGTTCTGACCGGTCTTAATCAGGGAGCCGCTTTAATCTCTTTGCAGAATGCAATTGATAATGGATTTGAATATGTCGTAGTTGATGCTCATCTGGGAGCAAGAGTGAATGATGAGAACAAAATAGCGAATCATGCCGGTTGGCAGGGAAAGATATTCAAGATTGAGGGAAAAACAAAGGACTATGGAAATCTGAAAGAGGAAACCGGATTCCCCGGAGATCCCCTCGGTTTGTGTGGATATAACTGCCGGCATAACTTTTATCCGTATATGCTCGGTGATCCGAATCCATTTGAAAAGGATATACCGGATGAAAAGGAGAATCGGAAAGCATATGAGAACTCCCAGAAGCAAAGAAGCATGGAACGCAAGATTCGGGAATCAAAAAGGAATCTGATGGGATTGCAAACCTGTATAGATAACTGTAAAGATGAAAAGGCAAAATTTGAATTGCAACAAGAGTACAATAAAAAGGCTGATCGGGTACAGAAGCAGAATAAGGCGTATAAGGAATTTTGCGGAGAGAACGGATTAAAGACCGAGCAGGATCGATTGAAAGCGGCAGGATGGAACCGGAAGAGTGCTGACTACGCACGGAGTGGGGCGAAGCAGTATAAGGAGGCTGAGAAATCAGAAGGTGTACCGGCTATGGAACTTAAGGGGAAAGCCTATAGCGTTTACTCGGAGGACGAGATAAAAACTATGGCCAATCAGACACAAGCAATAGCGGATAAATACGTTAAAAAGGAGAGTAAATGGAGTGGAAATATCATAGTTGATAATGGAGCAGAGTTGTATGGCAAGCTGTGGAATTGCGACATTGTTACCAGAAGTGAGACGAGCCCACATATCATTCTGCATGAACAGTTACATGCAAAGTCAATCAGTTATTTTGATAAGGAAACATATATGAAAAATCAAAAAATTGAGGAGGCAACGGTTCAGTTAGCAGCTCAGGAGATAAGCCGGCTCGAGGGTATAATAATAGATGAATCAGAGTATGATTATTTATGTAACAATTTGAGGAAGATTAATAATAGACTAAAAATAAGCAAGACAGATTTTGATTTTTCTATTTCGCTTATTGACCTGGATGTAATAGATCGTATAGAATGGATAGAAAAGCACATAGATGAAAGAATGCTAGGTGGAAAGTTGACGGTAGGGGAGTATATGGAATTGGAACAATTATTGGAGGAGTTGATCTGATTTGGCACAAAACATAGAGGATTTAGTGAAACGGGCACAAAACAAGGACAACAGTGACGATGAATGGCTGCAACTCGAAAAGGATATGCTCGAATTTTTAAAAGAGGATCATCCACAATCAGAAAGAAAACGGCTTATCCCATTGGGTTGGCTAGAATCTGTTACAATCATATGTGATGGGATAAAAAGAGAGCGGGGGATGAGGTAGATGGATAATTTCCGGGCGGTATACCACATTCTGTCAGAACTGGAGAAAGCACTGGACAGTCCTAAGGCGGATATATCTCGTTTTGATGCAGAACAGCTTGGTGTATCAGAGAATCGGTGGTGCAGCTACATTGAGATGATGGAAGACGTTGGTTATATTAAGGGAGCTGTTATTAAGAGAAATATTTACGATGAGACACTGATAGATTGTGATAACATGAAGATCACATTAAAGGGACTGGAATATCTGCAGGAGAATTCAGTCATGCGAAAGATCTATAAAACATTGAAGGGAATTAAGGATGTGACCCCTAAAATGTAAAAACAATAGTTGCAAAATACTGAAGAATGAATTATAATTTTTTATAGAATTCTAATAAAGGTTGCACCGGTGAATCGTAGGGAGCGATTGATTTGAAAGTATTCTGGTATTCCTGCCCACGCTGTGGCTATCCGAAGATGTTAAAGATCCGAGCTGATACACGGCTTGTTAACTTTCCCGGATACTGCAAGAAGTGCAAGCAGGAAAGTATTATAACTAAATACGAGGGAGAGCCAGAGCCAGAAAGAGCCAGAGCCAATTAGCAGACACGTAAAGTGACGTTGCTAGTTGGCTCTTTTTCTTGTTTTCTCCCTTATTTATCTACGGATACCGTAGCAGGGAATCAGGTTAGCCCCCTTGCCTGATAACCGGGTTCGATTCCCGGTCTGCGGTTTACCAGGCACATGGTTTATTGTGCAAATCCAATCACCGCAGACGGAGCGGTTAAAAAATCACGTAGAAAGGATTGTAACAAAATGGTGAATATTGAAGAGATCTTAAAGACAAACAATGTCGTAGTAACAGATGAGCAGAAAGCAGCGATTAATAAGGCCGTAGCGGAGAACTACAAGACTATCAATGAATTCAGTAAGAAGGTTACCAATCTGGAGACAGAGAGGGATGGTTATAAATCTCAGCTTGAAACAGCCACAGAGACCTTAAAGGGCTTTGATGGCATTAAGCCGGAAGAGCTGCAGGCAGAGGTTAAAAAGTATAAGAAGGATGCTGAAGAGAAAGAAAAGGAGTTCAAGCAGGAACTGGAAAAGAGAGATTTTGCAGATGCACTGGACAAGGCAATCGGAGAGTATAAGTTCTCTTCCGAGTATGCGAAGAAGTCTGTTATGGAGGAGATCAAAGGAGCCGGACTGAAACTGGTGGATGGTAAGATCATCGGATTGAATGACATGATCGAAACCATTAAGGGCAAGGATGCATCCGCCTTTGTGGATGAGAATCAGCAGAAGTTAGAGCAGAACAAGGCGAAGTTTACGAAAAAGACGGATCCTAGCAAGGACGGTACCAAGGTTAGTATGACTGAGCTTATGAGGATGAAGAATGAGAATCCGGATATGGATATCTCACAGTACATGGATTAATGGAAAGGATGATGAATCATGGCATTATTTGATGCAAAAAATTTCAATGGTGAAGTATTCGGTGCCTATGTTGACCGGGTACCAAACTTAAACAGAAATGAACTGTTAAAGAGCGGAGCTGTGGTGGAAGCACCGAAGTATGCAACCATGCTCCCGGATCAGGTGGGAGGTAACTATATTACCGTCCCGATTAAGGCGCGTATTGGCGGCACAGCGAGCAACTACGATGGAAATACCGATATTGGCACATCCAGCAGAAAGACATACACACAGGGCAGAATTGTGGTCGGTCGTGCAAATGGATGGACAGAAAGAGATTTCTCTTCTGATATCTCCGGTGAAGATTTCATGCCTGCAGCAGAAGAAGTAGCGGAATACTGGGATGATGTGGATCAGAATACGCTTCTGGCAGAGATGAAAGGTATCTTTGCTATGACCGGTAAGGAGAATCTGAAGTTTGTAGATGGTCATACCTATGATATTTCGCAGAATTCCGGAGATACGGGTAAGTTTGGCGAGACCACGTTAAACACTGCTTTGCAGAAAGCCTTGGGTGATAACAAGTCGAAGTTCAGCCTTGCAATCGTTCATTCCGTTGTAGCAACCGGATTGGAGAACCTGGATCTGGTTGCATATGGAAAATATACAGATGATCAGGGCATCCAGAGAGATGTAACACTGGCTACATTGAATGGCCGGTTATTACTGGTCGATGATAACATGCCAACAAAGGAGGTTGCACCTGTCTATGCGGCATCTACCGATACATCTGTACAGGCAGGTAAGACCTACTATACAAAGTCCGGCACAACTTATACTCCGGTGGCAGATCCTACCGGTGATCCGTCAGCATCATCTTACTATGAGATGACTGCAGAGGGATATACAGAGTATACGTCATATGCCTTTGGTAACGGCGCATTCGAATATACGGACTGTGGAGCTAAAAAGCCTTACTCTATGTCAGTGAACGAAGGAAAGAATGGTGGAGAAGAGACTATGTGGAGCAGACAGAGAAAGATCTTCTCGCCTTGGGGTATTTCGTTCAAGAATACCGGTATCATTTCACCGACTGACGAACAGCTTGCAACAGGATCCAACTGGGAGCTGGCAAACAGCAACGAGAGTGGTACTCCTGAGTATTTCCCTCATAAGGATATTGCAATCGCAAGAATTATTACTCGGGGGTAATTAAGACATGGGATATGCAGATTACGATTTCTATAAAACTGAATACTACGGTGATCTTCTGACGCCAGAAGAATTCAGTCGCTGGAATGAGCGAGCAAGTCGTTGGCTGGATGCCGAGACTGACAGAAGACTTATATCTGCATATCCGGATGACGAATATACCGATAATCAGATTAAGCTCTGTATATGTGAATTAGCTGAGAAGATGATGGAAACACAGAAATATCTGTCTGCGAGTGCTATTAACTCATCGACAGGAACATCCGGCATGGTGAAGTCTAAGTCAGCCGGTAGTGAAAGTATCACATACGCAACCGGAGAGACGGTATATGCTTCTGTAATCAAGGATGAACGAAGCAAGCACGGATTCTTCCACGCAACGGTTGCAAACTATCTAAATGGACTAGAAGATGCAAAAGGCATATGCCTGTTATATAAGGGGATGGAACCGAATGTTTAATGACACAGTGACTCTATTTAATCTATATAACGAAACATGGTATCCAACGGTACTGCAAGGCGTAGAAGCGCAAGAAGTAACCGGTAAAACGGAGAGTAAGGATGGCAGTAAACCGGCGGATACCTGTTCCTTGCATATTCCGGAAAAGCTTATGAGTGGCTATCATCGACCAAAGGCTTACACCGGTGAAGGGTATACCGTCCGGGAAGGTGATTTCTTTGTAATCGGTGATTTCAGCAGTGAACCTATTGACGAGAATGACTATGAAGACGGGTATATGACACACATGAAAAATACTTATGATGGCGTTTATAATATCAACTCCGTTGGTATTTATAAGACCATTCCACATATCGAGGTGAAGGCATCGTGATCATAAAGTCTACGATAGGCAGTGTTAAATTTCGATTGGATACAAATCAGATGGATAAGCGCTTCCAAAGAGCGCAAGCGTATCTGGATAACAGAGTGCTGATGGATTCTAACTCCTTTGCACCTAAGGCATCGAATACACTTCGTGCGAACGGCATCCGGAATACAAGGCTTGGAAGTGGTTTAGTCTGTTGGTATACCCCATATGCGCACTATCAGTATGAAGGCCGTGCAATGGTTGGCAAACAGTCAAGACGGGCCTGGGCGCGTAAGGGAGAATCTAAGGTATACAACGGAAAGCATTTAACCTATTCGCAACCGAGTGCAAGGGCAAAGTGGTTTGAGGTAGCAAAGAGAAAATATATGAATAGCTGGCTGGAAGGGGTGAAGAAGATTATTGGCAGACACTAAGAAAGAACAGTTGGAAAAGAAGGAGCGAATGACCGCTATGATGGCGATCTTCGAACTGATAGGACAGTATCCAAAATTAAATGACCTGCCGGTGGTTTTTGAAGACTTTGCAGACGGGAGAGGATCTTCGATAGCAGTATTCTCAGAACCCGGTGCATATATCAACCGGAAATTTATAGACGGCGGATTTGAGGGCGTAGTGCCCTTCTCAGTAGTCTACCGGGCATCTCCAAAGCTGGACAAACAGAAAATCAGGATGATTGCATGGCTGACTGATTTGGCGGAGTGGCTGCAGAAGGATGTGGTCTATCCGGCTATCGAGAATGGGCATATAGAACGGATAGAAGCTACAACGGTTGCGGCGAAGGATATGTCGGACAGTGCCGGTGATCATGATTATGTAATTGTATTTGATATGACATACAGAAAGGAGCAATGAAAATGGAAGGAGATAAGTTAGAGCGTAAGTACCTGGCACACTATATTGATTCTGCATTTGGTGACGGATCAGCTGCTTATGTACGTCTCGGAAAAGATCTTGAGGAATATTCTATCGAGATGAACCCGGACGGTGAATCAAAGAAGAATATACTCGGTGAATCCCGGTATAACTTAAAGGGCTATGAACCGCAGGGGAATGTGGATCCGTATTATGCATACGAAGGAGATGCGTTATTCACACAGCTGAAGAAGATCATTGATGAGAGAGCAACGGGAGCGGCTACACAGACTACGGTAGTAGATGTGATGTTAAGTGCATCCGGAACCGTAACAGATGCGTACAGAGAAGATGTGATCGTTGTACCGACAAGCCTTGGTGGAGATACATCGGGAGTATCCATCCCGTTCGAAGTGCATTACGCAGGCAATCGTACAAAGGGCACGTTCGATATGTCAACGAAGACATTCACACCGGCAACGGATGCAGCGTAGAGAAAGTACATGGCAGGATTTGAAATAGAATCCTGCCTTATTTACAAGGAGGTATAGAAAAAGATGATAGAAGTAAAAGCAAAAACAGGCGTAGAAATGATAAGAGTTCTTGATGAGCATGATCGGGAACTGGGGATAATGACTTTTTACCCGTCTGATCTGAACCTTCCGGCCAGATTGGATGCGGGAACGAAAAACATAGAAGAGATCTTGAAAGGGGCGCGAGAAAAGGCTCTGAGTATGGAGAAGGAGGCTTTTCTTGAGGAGGTGCCTGTTATCGATTCAAACATTAAAGCACAGCTCAACTACATGTTTGATACGGATATCAGTTCAGTTTTCGGAAATACAAATTTGCTGACACCGACTCGGAATGGATTTCTGGTGGAGGGGATCCTGGATGCAATACTGCCGGTGATAAAGGACTGTATTCAGAAGGCCGCGGATCAGATGGAGAAAAAGAAAGATAAATATCTTGGAGCGTATAAGAAATGATAGGCGGATTGCCAAAGAAACTAACCGTGCATGGAATAGAATATGATATCCGGAGCGACTATCGAGACTGCTTAAACATATTGCAATGCTTGGGAGATCCGGATTTTACATATCAGGAAAAATTAGATGTTATGTTGAGAATCCTGTATGTCAACTGGGAGGACATCCCAGACAGCGACATACAGGAAGCAGTAGATAAAGCGGTATGGTTCCTCGATTGTGGAGAAATCTATGAGGAAGATGGAAAACGCCCGACACGTAATATGGTCCTATTCGACTGGGAACAGGATGAGCAGTTGATCTTCGCTGCAGTCAATCATGTCGCGGGGAAAGAATTGCGGGCTTGTGAGTACGTGCACTTCTGGACGTTTATCTCTTATTTTCATGAGATCGGAGAAGGACTCTTTTCAACTGTGATCTATATCCGGGAGAAGAAGCAGAAAGGAAAGCTCGATAAAGCCGACCTCGAATTTTACAGGAAGAATCGGAACTTGATTAACTTGAAAAAGAAATACTCGAAGGAGCAGCAGGAAGAAATAGATCGTATAAATGCGATATTGAATGGGTGATGAACAATGGCAGAATATGATGGAAGCGTAAAAATAGATACCAGCATGGATACAGATGGCTTTTATGCGGGCATTAAGAAAATGTCCGCTAAAACAGTTGCCCTGAATAATGCGATTAAGCAGACGAAAAGCCAGATCTCTCAGATTAAGAATGAAATGCAGAAGCTGAAGACGGAAACATCGATGACGGATGAGTATAAGTTCATGAATGATAGTCTTACATCCGCACAGAAGAAACTTGAGACTCTTGAGAATCGTCAGCAGAAGTTACGTGAGTTAGGGAGGACAAAGGGATCCGGTTGGGCGGCACTGACGTACGATATCGAAAATGTTCGCAAGGAGATCGAATATACTACGGCGGAGATGCAGCGTATGCGGGAATCCGGAGATGCGTTTGAAATAAAGGATAATTCATCTGCTATTCGGAAGAAGCAAGCTCAACTGGATAAGTTAAACGGCAAGCTAACTGTATACAACAAAAGACTGCAGGAAGCGAATCAGAAAGAAGCGAAGTTGACCTCCCAGGTCGGAAAGATCAAGAAGTTGTCCGCTGCACTAAGTAAGCTGGTACATGCCGGGGGTTCCGCCGGGAGAGGCTTCTCCGGAATCGGCGGCATGTTAGGGATGTTTACGAATAGAATCGGTAGTCTTGCTTTGTCGGCTATGTTGTTTAATCAGATCAGCCGAGGGTTATCAAAGATACGCGAAGAAATGGTTAACTGCCTTGCTACGAATACGCAGTATAGTAGTTCACTTGCTCAGATCAAAGGTAACCTGCATACGGCATTCTATCCTATATACTCATACGCACTTCCGGCCATTAATGCTCTGATGTCAGGGCTGAGCAGAATTACAGGGACGATAGCAGCGTTTACTTCTAAGTTATTTGGTACGTCGTTATCTAAGAGTCAACAGGCTGCGAAATCTTTATACAACCAGGCGAAAGCGATAGATAGCGTAGGGAGCGCAGCAAAAAAGGCTTCCGGGAATCTGGCAGATATTGATGATATGCATATTTTGACGGACAATTCAGATTCCGGGGGTGGAAGTACCGGATCGGCTCAGACTGTTAGCTTTGGAGAGATTCAGACAGATCCAAACCTCGAAAAGTGGCTGGATAAGATGAAAGTGAAGTTTAAGCCATTAACGGAAGCGGTTACCAGATTGGTAGATGCCGCGAAGCCTTTGGCGGGTCCTTTTCTGGAAGGTTTAATTGATGGCCTGACAGATATAATCACGTCAAAGACTGCAGTCGGTATCATTAATAAGATAGCGGAAGCACTCGAAAACATGGATCCTGATGAAGCATATGCGATCGGGAAAGCAATCGGAGATGTAGCAGCTGCAATAATGCTCATGGTTGGTATCGCAGGTTTTGCCACATTCGTTGGAAATGTTGCAGCACTGTGGGAGATTCTTTTACCTATGGGAACCTTCCTTGCAGGGTGGAAGATTGGTAATGGTCTTTATGAGTTGATAACCGGCGAAGATATTGATATGACCATGTGGGAGCAGTTAGATGAGATCTTTGGAACTCTGTTCAATGATTCAGAGACTTTCTTTGATGGCCTTGACTGGATGTGCTACGACGCTATTAAGAATTTGACAGAGAAAATCACGGGTGAGGCACTTCCAAGTTGGCAGGAGTTCAAAGACGGTGTTGCTGAGGTGTTCGGTGAAAGTGGCATCTTAGGTATTATCAAACTTGCAACGGCCGGATGGCTACTTCAAATGGGCGTCGATTCTAACATGGTAAAGAACATAATGTCTGTCGCGGACATCATATTGAGTGACTATAAGCGGGCGTTTAGCGAAGATGGTCTGAGAGGCGTATTCCGGCAATTCGGGCAGTATGTAACGATTTTCTTTGCAATGGTAGGTAATGAGGTAAAGGCAAGCCTATTTGGTACCTTTGATGCAGTGAAAAATAAATGCGTGAATATGGGTATGACTGTAGGTCAGGCGGTAAGAGATACATTCAAACAGGCGGTTAATTCTGTGTTTACACAAATAGAAGGCCGTATGAACGTATTTATATCTGCTCTGAATGCTATACGCACCGTGATAAACCGGATACCGGGTGTGAATATCTCAAGGATACAGCCGGTGCAGCTTCCAAGGTTAGCAACTGGTACGGTTGTTCCGGCAAACTACGGAGAGTTCCAGGCGATTCTTGGAGATAACAAGCGGGCTCCTGAGGTAGTGTCTCCGGTGCCAACTATGAAGCAGGCCGTCCGGGAGGTTCTGAATGAAACCGGAAATTCGGGGAAACCGATTGTGATACACAATTATGTAACACTTGACGGCAAGGTAGTATATAAAACGGTTGTTGAGCATAACAACAAGGAAGTTGATACAACTGGAATCAATCCGCTGGTAGGGCTGGTGTAAGAAAGAGAGGTACAGAGATGGCAAAATGGAGACCAGAGTTGGTGATAGAGGGGATTTCGTTACCGGTACCGGATGAGTATTCTCAAACGATATCAGATCTTTGTACGGATGAGAGTACCCGGAATCTGCAGGGCAAAGCTGTTAAAGTTGTTGTTGCTGTTAAATCCTCTGTTCCTTTGAAATTCGAAAATATCGAATGGAGTAAGGCTGCGGCGCTTTGTAATGCAATCGACGGAAAGAATGTTATACATGGAAAGATAATGGATGTACGACATCCGTATGAACTCGTAGATGTGGAAATCTATTCAAATGATCGGGTGTGTACGCCAGCAAGATTCGATACGGATGGCAAAGTGTACTGGAATATTGAATTTAAGGAGATTGAACTCTGATGTGGAAGATATCGGTTACGTGTCTGGACGGCACTCAAATTGAATACGATGAGGCTTCTATCATTGAGAACGGGATTATTGTATCTGGCAGTATCAGTTCCTCAGATGCATTCGCTCTTGGAACATGTACAGCTTCAATTTGTGATCTGAAGATTGCGGATAAACTTGCACATGCAAATGATTTTTATCACGCTTTGATCGAGGTCAAGAACGATAACGTGACAAAGGGAAAATATATCTGTAATAGTTCTGATACAAAGGGCGGGATCCTGTCGCTAAGTTGCTATGATTACATGATCTATGCAAGCAGACAGATCACAACACAGATTTCAGGAAAGACTTTCGGAGCGGTAGCTGCATCTGCATGTGATGGCTGTGGGCTTGAATTAAAGGACCAGACATGGACAGGTGCGGATAAAGAATGTACGGTGCCAGATACGAGCAATATGACCTATCGAGAGCTACTTGCATGCATAGCACAAGCCACAGGAAACTACTGTAAGGTTAATGAAGTCGGGGCTGTAGTGTTTGCCTGGTTTGATTTCGCTCTGTCAGATGTGGTTGATGGCGGCGTGTTCGACGATGGTGCTCAATCGTATCAGACCGGAGCGGATATTGATGGTGGTGATTTTACATACGCAAATGCCGGAACTGCTGATGGTGGCGGATTCATCGAACAGGTATCATCCCATACAGTTCTTGATGCTTTTAGTCTTGAAATCGGAACAGATGAAATCAGTATATCCGGTGTGAAGGTAAAGAACGGGGATTCTGAATCTCTGGCCGGACAGGAGGGATATGTTCTGAGCGTAGAAGACAACCCATTTATTACAGGGAAAGAAGATGAATATGCGCAGTATATAGCCGGGAGATGCGTTGATATGCGATTTCGTACATTTACAGCGAAGATCCCTGAGAATGAAGGCATATCAGTTGGAGACGCACTGTATATTACAGATGCATTCAATACGGCATATAAAAGTTACATTACTTCTGTTACGCACACCGTATATGGTCAGATGTCAATAGCTTGTGACGCGGCTTCTCCGGTAAGACAGGAGATGCAGAGATCAACGGTTGCAACTAAGATTTTGCAAAAAGCAGAACAGTCAATGACAAGGAAGATAACGACTTATGACCAGACCGCACAGAATATGACTTCTCTGATATCGCAGGGCTTCGGACTGTATACAACTACAGTTACCGATGAAGTCGGGGGTGTAAAGCAGTATTTGCATGACAAACCTACGCTGGAAACCTCATCGGTTATATGGACCAGAACGGCGCAGGGGTTAATGGTATCGAAGGACGGTATGACCTCATGGGCGGTAGATAGCAACGGGAACGCACTGTTCAATGTCTTGACTGCTCATGGCATCAATGCTGATTGGGTGCGTGTAGGCGGTCAGGGAAACGGCGACGGTCAGATTGTTGTTAAGAACGCAGCAGGAGATACAATCATTCTTCTGAATAATGCCGGTATCACGATGGCAGACGGTACGTCACTGATTAATGCATCTGGAGTTTGCGGTGATCTGACATTCTCCTCCGGAGGAACGCCGTTTGATCTGGGTTGGGCCGGTAATGTGATTATAAGTGCAGAATCGATGGTAAAACGAGAAGTATTCCTCCAGGCAATGATACCGGAAAATTATGTGATTACATCTGCAGTATTAATAGTGTCAGCTTGTGGTACTGCTTGGGAAAACATCATGGATGCTGGTTCTTCTGGCAGCCCGAGTTATTCAAGTTGTAATGGATATTCAAGAGGAATAAAAGCTTATGTAGGAGCAGGTCAGATATATAAATCAGCATCCTGGGATGGTGAATACACGTATGCATCAGCTGGAACGTTCACTCAGATAGTATCCGGAGGGTTTACAGAGGCCGGTGTAAATGGAACTTCCGGCACAACTCCCAAACAGATAAAGAGTAATGATATAAAGTCAATGCTGTCATCAGGATTGAATACTATAAAAATTACTGTAGATGATTTCTCTGGAACTACAAACAGAAGCTATGCAATCCGGACAGGATCAGCAACAGCTTTATTAAATGTAAAAGGATACACAAAGAACTAAGAAAAGGAGAGTAGAAAAATGGCTATACAGGTAAGAAGAGGATTACAGAAAGATTTCAAGCCGGATAAGATGCTTCCGGGGGAACTGGCGGTAACGACAGATACAAGACGGATCTATGCTTCGTTTGCACCGGGCGACTGTAAGCGAATGGCAACCTATGAGGATATGCAGGATGATATTAAGGATGCGAATGCTGAGATTATCGCAGATCTGACTGAGTCGGTGACTACAGCAACTCAGGCGGCCACAAGCGCAACTACAGCAGCTCAGACGGCTACGACGAACGCGAACAAAGCTATACAGGATGCCGCTACGGCAGTATCTAATGCGGATACAGCGACATCAGAAGCAAATGCTGCAGCATCTGAAGCGAGAAGTGCAGCAGAGGACGCTCATAAAGCTGTGATCGATGATTCAGCCGCAAGCACGTCTCGGACGTATTCAAGCTCGAAGATCAATGCACTGATCGCGGGCGTAACCGGATTCTCGGTAGAGGTTGTCGACCAGCTTCCTGAAAGCAATATAGACACACATAAGATCTACTTCGTCCAGAAAGAGACGTCGAAGCAGACGACCGGAGATATCTATGATGAGTATTTATATGTGCAGAACGCGTGGGAGCACATAGGTACAACAGACGTAGACCTGTCGCAGTACTACACCAAAACAGAAGCGTCAGTCCGGGATTTGAAAGATAATGTCGTAGAATTTACATCTAACGACTGCGGAGAGGACGGAGATGCAGCACAGCTCACGGTTGCAAAGCTGACCTCCGGGGAAACGCTCAAATCGATGTTTAACAAGGTATCCCGGATGTTTACAAACGTGCGATACATCCTAAGACTTTTGGGTAATACAGATATATCAAGCGAAGGTGTGAAGATCGGAGACGGTACGATCACGGGGGCATTATCTACACTAAATGTAAACTATTCAAAGCTCGGAGAGGTTAGTCAGACCAACTTAGGCGGAACGGTTCCAGTTCCACTTGCATCATTTACGGCTGTGTGTATTGCATACAATATTCAGCCTGGTATGTATCTTTTAATTGGTCTGATTTCTGATCAGAAAGATATTCAGTATGCTCGATTATCTAAAGGTGACAATGCAGATGATATCTTAGTCAATCGGCCATATGGATCTCGAACCTTAGTTACAGTTGCGACCTTTACAACAGTTACAACAGTATCCCTCTGGGTATACCAGAACGCTGAATCTCCGATGAACTTTGTGCAGAATGAGGCGAGCATTATCGCTATTCGGATTAAATGAGAGTTTACACATAGTATTGATGGAAAGGAGAGTGCACAATGCTGGAAGCGATAATCACAGGAGTGGTGGCAATTATCGTCTGCATGGTGAATAACTTATATCAAAGCAAAGCTGTAAGAAGTCAGCATGATAAGACGATAGCACTGATCGACTATAAGCTTGAGCAACTTTCCGCACGCGTTGATAAGCACAATAGCGTTGTAGAAAGAGTATATCACTTAGAGGAACGATCAGAAGTTCAAGAAGAACGTATCAAAGTTGCAAATCATCGTATTGATGATTTGGAAAAGAAAGGGTAAAGGTGAATAAAATGATGGAAGTATTAATGAATTATGTGAAACCGGAGCTGGTAGTATTAGCATTCGTGCTGTACTTCATTGGCATCTGGATCAAGAAGACAGAAGCTATCTCAGATAAATGGATACCACTGATCTTATGTGTAGCAGGCATTGTACTTGCAGCTATATATGTTGTTGCGGTATCACTGCCGTTTGGCAGCTCTGGAGCGACGCTCATGGCGATATTCACTGCAATCGTGCAAGGTGTTTTGTGCGCCGCACTATCGACATTCGTGAATCAGATGATAAAGCAGTTAGGGAAAAGCGAATAGGAAAGGAACAGGTGATAATATGAAAGTGATCGACGTAAGTAAGCATCAGAAGGAGATTGACTATCATCGGGTAAAGGCGGCAGGCATTCGTGCAGTGATCATTCGTTGCGGATATGGCGATGACATACCGTCACAGGATGATGAATATTGGAAAATAAATGTAGAAAGAGCCAGAGCGGCGGGCTTAAGGATCGGAGCCTATCTCTACAGCTATGCGGATTCGGTCGCACATGCACAGTCAGAGGCAGCACATGCGATCCGTCTGCTTCAGGGGATATCCTTAGATCTTCCCATCTTCTACGATATGGAGGATGAAAATACAACCGGAAAATGTAGTCCGGTTCTGTTAGGAGATATGGCGGAGATCTTTTGCAAGGCACTTCAGGATGCCGGACATCCGGTTGGAATCTATGCGAATAAGTACTGGTTTACAAATAAACTGACAGATCCGCGGTTTGCAAAGTGGGATAAGTGGGTAGCCCAGTATCATGACGTCTGTACCTATGAAGGAGAAAAAGTCGGCTGGCAGTACACCTCAACGGGATCTGTCGATGGTGTACAGGGAAATGTTGATATCAGTGAGTTCTATAAGGAATATGCGACAGTGCAGCCGACTGTTCCTGCGGCAAGTGATGCACTGTATCAGGTCTACACAACAGAGGATCGATGGTTACCGGTGGTTAAGAATCTGGAGGATTATGCCGGCTGGCAGAATCACAGCATCCGGGCAGTTGCAATTCAGGTGCCGGGGCATGTGATACGATATCGGGCACATATCCGATCCGGAAAATGGCTGCCATACGTCAGTGGATTTGATACGAATGATTTTGAACATGGTTATGCGGGCAATCTGAAATCCGAGATTGATGCCATAGAGGTTATCATTGAGGGGGCGACTGCCCGGTATCGTGTGCAGGCAAACGGAAAAGAGGATTACTTTGACTGGCAGCATAACAATCAGACCTCCGGTGGTCAGGACGGCTATGCCGGATTATTCGGTCATCCGATCACGAAGTTTCAGATGTATGTCCAGTGATTGGGTAGCAAAAAGGTAGCAACCGAATGCGTCTGACTGCAATTCGAATAATTATAAATAAGTCGTAAATGCTTGATTTTACAATGTGTTTCGTATATACAGTTTTAATGGGACACAAATGAAAATGCCCGCTGCCGGCAGTAAACTCAAAACCGGGAATGTTGAAAAATCAACGTTCCCGGTTGTTTTTTCGTTTCTTGCAATCCCTTCAAAAATCGAATATAATAGACCTGTTATGAATGATTTCGGATAAAAGCGGAGGTTGAGGGGTTGCCATGGATTTATTTTTATTTATACTGGCTATTGTGCCGGTGGTTGTACTGCTGATATTGATATATTTTGGAGATAAGATTGAAAAAGAACCGGTAGGCCTGGTATTTGCCCTGTTGGGAATGGGTGTTTTGAGTATTATACCGGCGGTGATCTGTGAGTGGATCGGAGAGTTTGTGTTGCAGATCCTGTTCAGGCAGGACTCTGTTATTTATAATTTCTTTTTGTATTTTTTTGTGGTTGCTGTGGCAGAGGAACTGTTTAAGTTCCTGTTTATGTTTAGTATTACATGGAAAAATAGGCATTTTGATTATGTATATGACGGCGTTATCTATGCGGTATCCTCTTCTTTGGGATTTGCCTTGTTTGAAAATCTGATGTATGTTTTTTCCAGCAAGTTCGAGATGGGTTTTCTGGCCGGCGTGGGAACCGGTATCGGAAGAGCCTTTCTGGCAGTTCCGTTGCATGCGGGAGTTGCAATCTTTATGGGGTACTTCTATGGCAAGGCGAAGGAAGCGATGTTCCGGCATAAGGTTGGAAAGTGCTTTTTGTTTATCGGATTGAGCCTGGTTGTTCCGATGCTGATCCATGGCTTTTATGATTTCTGCTGTGATTTTGGCAATGTATTGACAATGATTGTATTCTTTACCTTTGTGGTAGCAATGTATGCATTTACCATTACCATGTGTATTTATTTTTCAAAGCACAACCATAATATAACAGGAAAGCTGAAGGTAAAGGTAACAAAGGATGGCTGGCTGCGGTATGCGATTACCGATCAGCGGGAGATCGTTATATTAGGACTGACCCGTCCGTTTACAAGTAGACTTTTGGTGATTCCGAATACGATTGAGAACTTTCCGGTTCGGATCATTGCACGTTCTGCATTTGCATATACCAATATTGTAAATGTGAAACTGCCGCCGAATCTGCGGATTATAGAAGATACCGCATTTTTCAACTGCCCATATCTGAGAGAGGTTATTATGCCGAATCAGCTGCAAAGCATCGGAAACTTTGCATTTGAGTATTGTTATAATATGAATCGATTCCTGATTCCGCATGTACGGTTTCTGGGAAATCATTTGTTTGATGGCTGCAGCCAGTTGAGCGATATCTATTATCTGGGCAGTCCGAATGAATGGCGTTCGATTCGGATCAATATGCAAGAGAATCGAAAGCTTTTAATGGTACGGTTTTACTATAATACTGTAAGACAGTGAAAAGATCAGGGATGCAGATACCCTGCAGAATAGAGGAAACTGGTGATAGATGATGAATTGTCTGGAAGCACAATCAAAGATCGTTGCGTTTATCGAGGATAAATTGTCGGATGATGAAGAACTGGAATTCATTCGTCACATAAGGAGCTGTGATAACTGTGCAGAGGAGTTGGAAATCTACTATACTCTTCTGGTAGGAATGAAGCAGTTGGATGAAGATAAGGTGTTGACGACAGATTTCAAGACACAGATGGAAGAAAAACTGAATGCACAGTATAAGCATATCAGCAATCGCCGGAAGATTACGCGATCTTCGGTTGCGGTCATTGCTGCGACAGTTCTGGTGTTTACATTTTTGGGGTATGAGAGTTACCGGGCTGCAACGTATCAGAAGGAGCAGGAAGCAATCAAGGCCAGTCAGTCAGAGTATTATTACTATGATGCATTCGGTTCCGCCCTGTTTCATCCAGAGGACTATCAGGAGTTTCACTTGAGTGATTATCTGAATCCGGACGAACCAACCGATGGCGTTCGATACTATGAGCGTCTGCGGACATATCTTGAAACAAACAATCAGGGACAGATGAACCCGGAGCAGGAAGGAGCAGAAGACAGTGAATAAACTACTGCTGATCGATGGACATAGTATTTTGAATCGGGCATTCTATGGCCTGCCGGATCTCTCAAATTCGCAGGGACTTCATACGAATGCAATTCTTGGATTTTTAAATATTTTATTTAAAGTAATGGAGGAAGAACAGCCGACACATTTATGTGTGGCGTTTGATGTGCATCAGCCGACATTTCGACATCTGAGATATGAGGCCTATAAGGGAACCCGGAAACCGATGCAGGAGGAACTGCGACAGCAGGTGCCGGTTATGAAGGAGGTTCTGCATGCTATGCAGATCCGGACTGTGGAACAGGGTGGATTAGAGGCAGATGATATTATAGGTACTCTTTCGAGAATCGGAAAAGCAGAAGGATGTCAGGTGACGATTCTTTCCGGTGACAGAGATCTGCTTCAGCTGGCAACGGACGATATCTTAGTCCGGATTCCGAAGACGAAGGCATCCGGTACGACGATCGAGAACTATTATGCGGCGGATGTACAGGAACGATATCAGGTGACGCCGGTGGAATTCATTGATCTGAAGGGATTGATGGGGGATACTTCCGATAATATCCCCGGAGTTCCGGGGATCGGAGAGAAAACCGCCGCTAAGATTATAACCGAGTTTCATTCCATTGAAAATGCGTATGAGCATATTGAGGAAATCAAGCCGAATCGTGCCAAAGAGAATCTAAGAGCTTACTATGATCAGGCCTTGCTCAGCAAGGAACTGGCAACGATTTGCCTGGACTGCCCACTGGAAGTACATCTGGATGATATGAAGATCGGGGAGCTTTTTAACGAGGAGTCCTATGAGCTGTTTAAAAAGCTGGAACTTAAGAGCATTCTGAATCGTTTTTCACAGCCTATGCAGACGAATCAGTTTCAGGCAGACCTTCAGGCACTGCATGATTTTGCGGAAGTAGAAGCATATTTTGCTCAGGCGGAAAATGCGGATCCGATCGCCGTTGAATGTGTGGTTGAAGAACAGAATATGCTGGGGGTTCTTCTGGCACAAGAGACCGGAAAAGGAATCTGGATCCCGGTCGAGAACTTTGTGACGGAGGAGTATTTACTGGAGCATGTGAAAAAGCTGCTAATACAGCCGCGAAAGATACTGACACTTGGCTGGAAAGGACAGTTACACGCATTTGGTGCAGTTTATCAGGAGGTACCGGTTCTGGATCTGGCAGTTGCATGCTATCTGCTGAATCCACTGAAGGATACCTACTACTATGACGATGTGGCACGGGATGTACTGGGGGTAACGGTTCCGTCTCGGAGTGAACTGCTGGGAAAGCTGGATATTACAGCGATGTCGGTGGAAGATCCGGCAGTGCAGAAGTATCTGGCAATGAAGGTCTGTGTCATCTATGCGGCCGGACAGAAGATAGAGTCTATGCTGCAATCGAAAAATATGTTGGAACTGTATCGGAATATTGAGTGCCCGACAATCTACTCCCTCTATGATATGGAGTATTATGGGATCCGTGTGCGGCGGGATGCGCTGGAAGAATACGGAAACCGCTTGAATGAGCGGATTCAGGAGTTAGAACATGCCATTCATGCAGAAGCCGGAGAAGAATTTAATATCCAGTCGCCAAAGCAGCTGGGAGAGGTTCTGTTTGAACATATGGGGCTGCAGGGTGGTAAGAAGACAAAGACCGGATATTCTACAAATGTGGAGGTTTTGGAAAAAATCAAACAGGATCATCCAATCGTACCGATGATTCTGGAGTATCGACAGTTAACAAAGTTAAAGTCCACGTATGCAGATGGGCTGGCTGCCTATATACAGCCGGATCAGAGAATTCATGGCCGGTTCCATCAGACGATAACAGCGACAGGAAGAATCAGCAGTACTGAGCCGAATCTGCAGAATATACCGATTCGTATGCCGCTGGGACGCATGATCCGCAAGGTGTTTATTCCAAAGGATGGCTATGTATTTGTGGATGCGGATTATTCACAGATCGAACTGCGGGTGTTGGCACACCTGTCTCAGGATCCGGTATTGATCGAGGCATTCCGGAAAAACCGGGATATCCATGCGAGCACTGCCGCAGAGGTATTTGATGTGCCGGTTGATCAGGTCACACCGTTACAGCGGAGAAATGCAAAGGCGGTAAATTTCGGTATCGTATATGGAATCAGTGCTTATGGGCTAAGTCAGGATCTGAATATTTCGCGGAAGGAAGCGGGAGAGTATATTGATCGTTACTTTGAAACTTATCCGCGGATTCGGGAGTATCTGGAACATCAGGTCGAACAGGCAAAGAATACGGGAGTGGTAGAGACGATGTATCATCGAATCCGCCCGGTACCGGAGATTGCATCCGGGAACTTTATGCAGAGAAACTTCGGGGAACGAATCGCTATGAATTCTCCGATTCAGGGAAGTGCGGCAGATATTATTAAGATCGCCATGAATCAGGTGCGGCGACGGCTGCAGACAGAAGGACTGGAATCCCGGCTGATTCTTCAGATCCATGATGAACTGCTGGTGGAAACAAAGGAGTCAGAAGTGGAGACTGTGACACGGATTCTTCATGAAGAAATGGAACAGGCGGCAGATCTCCGGGTACCACTGGATATTGATATCCATGTGGCAGATAACTGGTATGATGCAAAATAACTGAGAATATACAAAGGATACAGATATGAAGATAATCGGAATCACCGGCGGGATCGGTGCCGGCAAGAGTACAATACTGAATATTTTACGGGAAGAACATGAAGCGTATATATTGGAAGCCGATCGGATCGCACATCGGTTGATGGAACCGGGGCAGTCTGCGTATCAAAAGATTGTAAGTCATTTTACGGACAGGATACTGGCACCGGATGGAACCATTGATCGGAAGAAGATGGCAGAGACTGTATTTTCGGATCCTGTACAACTGGAAGAACTGAATGGAATCGTTCATCCGGAGGTAAAGCATGATATCCTGTCTGTGATCGAACAGGAACGCCGGCAGGGGCGGATAAAACTATTGGTGATCGAGGCTGCACTTCTGATTGAGGACGGTTATAAGGAGATCTGTGATGAAATGTGGTATGTTTATACATCACAGGAGGTGCGGATCCGGCGGCTGATGAATAGCCGGGGATATAGCCGGAAAAAGTGTGAGGCGGTTATGAGACAACAGTCATCCGAAGCCTTTTATCGGGGTAATTGTGATGCTGTGATCGAGAATAACGGTGATCTGACTGAAACCCGTGAACAGATTACACATTTATTGAAGAACCTGTAATTCTGTGTTAAAATAATAAAAGTATACGATGTGGGAGGACATGCAGGAATGTTATCAAAATATCCACAGCCTCTGGTATTCGGACTGGATATCGGGACCAGAAGCATCGTGGGCACTGTAGGATATCAGGATATAGAAGGATTTCATGTGGTGGCGCAGTGTGTAAAGCTGCATGATACCAGGGCGATGTTGGACGGGCAGATTCATGACATTGCTACCGTAGCGGAAGAGATCCGCTATGTGAAGTCAGAGCTGGAGCTACAGCTGGAGCGTCCGTTAACCGAGGTGTGCATCGCTGCTGCGGGGCGTGTGCTGAAGACGGCAGTGGGCGTCGGTGAGTATGAATTCCATGAGCCAACCGTAGTGAATCTGGAATACATTCACTCCCTGGAGATGATGGGTGTGGAGAAGGCACATGAGCAAATCGTAGAAGAACTGGGAACAGAAGAAAAGTATTACTGTGTAGGGTACACGGTAATCAAATATTACCTGAATGGCTATGAGATCACGAATCTGGAAGGACATAAGGCAAGGACAATCAGTGGAGATGTACTGGCTACGTTCCTGCCGGAGGAGGTCGTAGACGGTCTGTATGCGGCAGTGGAACAGGCAGGGCTGACGGTATCAAATCTGACATTGGAGCCAATTGCGGCAATGAATGTGGCGATTCCGCAGAACTATCGGCTGTTAAATATCTGTCTGGTTGATGTCGGCGCCGGAACCTCTGATATCTGTGTGACAAAGGATGGCAGTATCATCGGTTATGGTATGATACCATCTGCCGGAGATGAGATCACAGAGCGTATCGTGCGGGAATATCTGGTAGACTTTAATACGGCTGAAAAGATCAAGATGATCTCGCCGAAGCGAAAGACGATGACCTATAAGGATATTATGGGATTATCACATAAAGTGACGCCGGATCAGGTATATACACTGGTGGCGGATGTGGTTCAGGATATCACCGGGAGTGTTGCGGATAAGATCATTGAACTGAACGGTGGAAAAACCGTCAGTGCTGTATTTGTAGTGGGCGGAGGCGGAAAGCTTCCGGGCTTTACACAGGCATTGGCAAAACAACTGGGCCTGCCGGAAGAACGGGTAGCGTTAAGAGGAGAAGAGGTCATGCGGAATATCTATATGCATGTGCCGGATGTAAAGAAGGATCCACTGTTGGTGACACCGATCGGTATCTGCCTGAACTATTATGATCAGAAGAACAATTTTATATTTGTGTTAATAAATGAAGAACGGATTAAGCTGTATAATAATGATAAGCTGACGGTATTTGATGCAGCTATGCAGCTTGGACTGCGAAACGATGCGATATTCCCGAAACGGGGAAAGGATCTGCATTATACAGTGAATGGCAAGAGCCGTTTTCTGCGAGGACATCAGGGAGAAGCGGCGGTTATATCAGTGAACGGACATGATGCTTCGATCAACGCACCGATCGAAGCCAATGATCAAATCCGAATCCGGGAATCGACCAGTGGAGAGGATGCAGAGCTGACCTTAAAGCAGATACCGGAGTTTACAAATACAATTGAATTTTATGTAAACGATATTCCGGTACAGTGTCCGAAGTTTGCCAGTGTAAACGGACATCTGGAGTCTGAGTTTTATCAGATCCGGGAAAATGATGAGATTCAGATCCTGAATTATTATACATTGGATCAGCTATTGACTTTCATGGATATTCGACCGGAGGGAAAGATCACCGTAAACAATGAATTGGCAGATGCTGATACTAAGATATATGAGAACTTCAAGGTGGCATGGTCACAGGAGGTCCGGTATCAGGATCTGGAGGAAGCGACAGAGGAAGATCGGGCAGAAAAGAAGACCAAAGAGGCAGAGACACCGATAGAGACTTCGCGGCCGGTGGCTACTGCAGCGTCAGAGGGTATTACGACCGTAGCCGGGGATAAAGAGGAGAAGACGATCTTAGTCAATGCAAACGGAAAGAGTTATACATTGACAGGAAAGAATCGTTATGTTTTTGTTGAGATTTTTGATGCAATGCAGTTTGATACATCTAAGGTGCAGGGAACCGAACTGGTTATGTTGTTGAATGGACAACCTGCAGAGCATTTTGATGAATTAAAGAATGGGGATCAGATACAGATATACTGGAGGAGTTAAGGATGCTGGATAAGAAGATTCTGGAACATCATCATATGCAATTGGTGTTTCACCGAATTTTATATGGAATCTTGGTGGTGTTTATATTCCTGCTATTTTGCCGGAATGGGGGGAACCTGTCGGCAGCCTGTGGAACAATAGCAGGTGGTACAGTACTGCTTATGGCATTGGAACTGGTGCTGGATAAGATGAACTTCTTTGATCGCTTCTGGGTGATCAAGAGCTTTACATATATTCAATATACATTTTATCTGCTCATGATGTACTGGATACGTGAGAAGGATCTGTATCTGGCAGTAGGTATGAGTGCGCTGGTGCTTGCATTTATGTTTGAGTATTCATATTATTCCAACATTACAGATCGGGAAAAGAGTATTGTAAGTATATTATTACTTGTGGCTCCGAGTATCGGTTATATTTTGATACAGTTCTGTATGACCGGAGTGGATGCGGATATGTTTTTTCTGCTTTTGGCATATGGAATGCTATGTATACTGGACATTTTTCTTGTGAAAATGTATGCAAAGAATGAGGAACAACTTCGTCGGGATATCTATCAGTTACATTCGGATATGAATGATATAGAAGAAAATAATGAGGAACTGCTGGATACGAAAAATCGTCTGGAAAAGGTAAATGATGAACTGAATCTGCAACGGGTGCAGCTTCGCCAGATGAATCAGCAGATTCGCCAGTCGAATGATGAGCTGGAGGTTCAGGCACAGATTCTGAAGTTTATAAACAGTTCCATAACTGCGGATGTGTCAGATATTCTGAAGTATATCATTGATGTGATCATGCAGGTACGAAATGTAGAGTTCTGTGGAATCTATATTGACAAGGATGTATGTTATAACAAGCATCCGTATGTTGAGTTCCGAAGCGTGTCTAATCCGGAGCTTGCAGAGGTGCCGGAGCTTGTGAGGCTGTATCAGGAAGCAAAAGAGATAGAAGAGGAGAAAACCGTAATTTCGCAGTTCCCGTCGGATATCTATCCGGGACTTAGCCGGACAGAAACCAGACAGCTGGTGGTGCTTCCACTGGTTATGGACGACAGAAAATACGGAATCATCGTCAGCGGTTCACCTAAGATGCATGTGTTTGATAATTATATTCGGTTCTATGATATTATCGTACCGCAGTTAGATCTGGCGATTCATAATATTCGGATGTATGCACAGATGCAGCACATCGCTCAGACGGATGGATTGACCGGGATTAATAATCGGACACATTTTAATAAACTCTTTGCGGAACAGATGGAACGGACGGTTCGAGATCATTCGCCACTGACGGTAGCACTGTTTGATATCGATAAGTTTAAGAGAATCAACGATACTTATGGACATCTGGTAGGAGATGAGGTCATTAAGCGGATTGCCCGTATTGCCTATGAACAGATCGAGGCATCTGAACTGGGATTCATCTGCCGATATGGCGGAGAGGAGTTTGTGTTGGCGTTGCCGGGAAAGACGCTGGAGGAAGCCCTTCCTGTGATCGAAGATCTGCATCAGCAGATCGCAACCGCAACGGTAGAGGCATACGGACATGTGGTAACGATGAATGTCAGCATTGGCGTATCCACCTATCCGGATCTGTGTGAGGATGTTAATCAGTTGATTAAGCGGGCGGACTGGTCTATGTACTATGCAAAGGAACATGGAAGAGGCCAGATCAAGGTAGATGGTCCGGATGTGGCAGAGGAGTAAATCGTGCAAGGATTGTACTAAGAAAAAGACAATTTTTTCCGGATTGTGTATTGTATACAATCCACGGACTTGATATAATAAATTGACGAATGGAAAGGAGATACGTAAGGTGGGGTTCATAGACAGGATTAAAGAACGCGCAAAACAGAAGAAGATGACCATTGTTTTGCCGGAGACAAAAGACAGAAGAACAGTAATCGCAGCACACAAGGTGCTGGAAGAGGATATTGCAAATATTATTTTGATTGGAAATAAGGCAGAGATCATGAATACGGCCGAAGGGTTAAACCTGAGCAAGGCAACTTTCGTAGATCCGCATCAGTGTGAGAAACTGGAGGAGTATGCACAGCTATTGGCAGAGCTTCGAAAAGGAAAAGGTATGACCGTGGACGAGGCAAGAGAGATCCTGCTTACCAATCCGTTGTTCATGGGATGCATTATGGTAAAGGCCGGAGATGCAGACGGAATGGTGGCCGGTGCGGTTCATTCTTCCGCAGATGTGTTGCGTGCGGCACTGCAGACACTGAAGACAGCACCGCATATCAAGCTGGTATCGGCATTCTTTTTGGTGGTTGTTCCGAACTGTGATATGGGAGCCAATGGAGCCTTTATATTTGCGGATGCAGGACTGAATCAGACTCCGAATGCGGAGGAGATCGCATACATAGCAGAGAGTTCCGCACAGTCATTTAAGCTGTTAGTGGAAGAAGAACCGATCGTAGCGATGCTGTCACATTCTACAAAGGGAAGTGCAAAGCATCCGGAAGTGGATAAGATGGTTGAAGCAACAAGGCTGGCAAGAGAATTGGATCCAACACTGAAGGTGGACGGTGAGTTACAGTCGGATGCAGCAATTGTTCCGGAGATTGCAAAGTCAAAGGCACCGGATAGTGAAGTGGCAGGTAAGGCCAATGTCCTGATCTTCCCGGATCTGGATGCCGGTAATATCGGATATAAGCTGGTACAGCGACTGGCGAAGGCGGAAGCGTACGGACCAATCACACAGGGAATTGCAAAGCCGGTGAATGATCTGTCCCGTGGCTGTTGCGCAGATGATATCGTAGGTGTTATCGCCATTACAGCCGTGCAGGCACAGGCACAGCAGGCAGTTGAACAGTAGAATATAATAAAAGCCATGCAGATTCGTTGCATGGCTTATACTTTTATCATATAGCAGGAGGATATGGGAATGAATGTTTTAGTTATTAACTGTGGTAGTTCTTCACTGAAATATCAGTTGATTGACTCTGCCAGTGAGAAAGTTCTGGCAAAGGGGTTATGCGAGAGAATCCGGATCGATGGTAGACTGAAGCATACGCCAACCGGAAAAGAATCGGTGGTTCTGGATGCACCAATGCCGGATCATACAGCGGCTGTAGAACTGGTGCTTAAAATGCTAACGGATGCAGAATATGGTGTGATTGCGTCTTTGAGTGAAATCGGAGCAGTTGGACATAGAATCGTACATGGCGGAGAGAAGTTCGCATCCTCTACTGTTATTACAGATGAGGTGATACAGGCAATCACGGAATGTAATGATCTGGCACCGCTTCATAATCCGGCTAATCTGATCGGAATCGAAGCCTGCAGGAAGCTGATGCCGAATGTGCCGATGGTGGCTGTATTTGATACGGCATTTCATCAGACCATGCCGGAGAAGGCATATCTGTATGGTATTCCATATGAGTATTATGAAACATATAAGATCCGGAAGTATGGCTTCCATGGTACCAGTCATAGCTTCGTTTCAAAGCATACGGCAGAGCTGATGGGAAAGAAGCCGGAAGAATTGAAAACAATCGTGTGTCATCTGGGAAACGGTGCCAGCATCTGTGCAGTACAGAACGGAAAGTCTGTGGATACCAGTATGGGTATGACTCCGTTGGACGGACTGATTATGGGAACCCGAAGCGGCTCCGTTGATCCGGCAGTGTTAGAGTTTATCGCCCGGAAAGAAGATAAGACCTTGGCAGAGGTAATGGATGTATTAAATAAGAAGTCCGGTGTAGCCGGTATATCCGGTGTATCCAGTGATTTCCGGGATCTGGAGCAGGCAATCGGAGAAGGAAATCAGCGGGCAGCGATCGCTATGGAGATGTTCTGCTACCGGGTCGCACAGTATATCGGTTCCTATACAGCAGTGATGAATGGTGTGGACGCAATTGCATTTACGGCCGGTGTGGGAGAGAACAACGGGACGGCCAGAGCAAAGATCTGTGAATATCTGGGGTATCTGGGTGTTCAGATCGATGCAGAGAAGAATCAGGTACGTGGTGAGGATCAGAAGATATCAACGTCGGACTCTAAGGTGGCTGTATATGTGGTTCCGACAAATGAGGAGTTAGCGATTGCCAGAGAAACCGTTGCACTGGTTGAATAAAAAAATGGTTGACAAACCTGATATGACTATGTATAATTGTCAAGGTGTGGCAAGGAAATATAAGAATATGACATTCATTTATGATTGATTCATAGATAGTTCGGATTAAGGAGGTGTACACTGTGTCAATTTGTCCAAAGAATAAATCTTCAAAAGCAAGAAGAGACAAGCGTAGAGCAAACTGGAAGATGAGTGCTCCTACATTAGTAAAATGTCCTAAGTGTGGCGAGTTAATGATGCCTCATAGAGTATGTAAGGCTTGTGGTTCTTATAACAAGAAAGAAATCATTGCCCAGGATTAATCAAAGCAATGCAAGGCTTTCCGAGTGATCGGAGAGCCTTTTCTTTGTTTTGGGAAAAACTTTACAAGAAATGGATTATTTAGTATTATATATAGATGGTATGAGTGGAAAAGTATGGTTTGACACTCATTGATGCGCAAGGAGGTATACAATGGAAGATAATCGGATTAAGATCGTTATAGATGCAATGGGAGGCGATAACTCTCCATGGGCGTTGGTAGAAGGAGCTGTACAGGCAACGAAGGAGCATGAGGATGTGTTCCTGTATGTAGTAGGTCCGAAGAACCAGATCGAGGAAGAACTGGCAAAGTATGAGTACAATAAGGAACAGATTGAGGTGGTTGACGCACCGGATGTCATCACCTGTCATGATCATCCGGTAGAGGCTGTCCGGAAGAAGAAGGATTCTTCCCTGATCGTAGGGCTGAATCTGGTAAAGGAAGGGAAGGCCGAAGGACTGATCTCAGCCGGAAGCACCGGAGCCGTACTGGTAGGCGGACGTATGATCGTAGGACGTATGAAGGGCATCCGTCGTTCTCCGTTGGCACCATTGATCCCACGGGAGGGTGGTGTATCCATTCTGATCGACTGTGGAGCAAACATGGACTCCAGACCGTCTGATCTGGTTCAGTTCGCACAGATGGGTTCCATCTATATGAAGCATATCGTAGGCGTTGAGAATCCAAGAGTTGCAATCGTGAATGTAGGTGCGGAAGAGGAAAAGGGAAATGCACTGGTAAAGGAGACATTCCCTCTTTTGAAGGCATGTCCGAATATCAACTTTATCGGCAGTATCGAAGCGAGAGATATCCCGGCCGGACATGCAGATGTTATCGTGTGTGATGCGTTTGTAGGAAATGTTATATTAAAGTTATATGAGGGAACCGCTTCCTTTCTGATGAAGCAGATCAAGTCAGCAATGACCGCTTCTCCGATCAGTACACTGGGTGCGGCTATGGTAAAGCCAAAGATCAAGGAAGCAGTCAAAGAGTTCGATTCGGCCAACTATGGCGGAGCTCCGCTTCTGGGTATTAATGGTCTGGTTGCAAAGGTGCATGGAAGTTCAAAGGCGAGTGAAGTAAAGAATGCCGTTACACAGTGTATGGACTTTAGTAAGATGCATATAAAGGAACTGATCCAGGAGAACATCACGACCGGAGAAGAGAAGGAAGAGGCATAGATGAACGAGCATTCATTGGAGTCGCTCATGGAAGAAATCCACTATCATTTTCAGCAGCCGGAGCTTTTGAAACAGGCACTGACACATAGTTCATACGCAAATGAGCGAAAAATAAATCGAATAAAGGACTATGAACGATTGGAGTTTCTGGGTGATGCAGTGTTGGAGATGATAACCAGTCACGCTCTGCTTTTGCGATATCCGGAAAAGCACGAAGGTGAACTGTCAAAGCTGCGGGCCTCTCTGGTATGTGAATATTGCCTGGCACAGTGTGCCAGAGATATGCATTATCCGGACTATGTATATTTGAGCAAGGGGGAACAGATGACCAATGGGGGCAATCGGGACTCTTTACTGTGTGATCTGTTTGAATCGGTATTGGGTGCGATCTATCTGGACGGAGGACTGGAGCCTGCAACCGCTTATGTAGAACGGTTCCTTCTTTCTGATATTGAGAATAAGCGTCTGTTCTATGATGCAAAGACACATTTGCAGGAACAGGTACAGGCAGATACCATGGGAGAGATTGAGTACCGGCTCGTAGACGAACAGGGACCGGATCATTGCAAGAATTATGCGGTAGAGGTTTGGATCCATGGAGCATGCTATGGAACCGGAGAAGGTTCCAGCCGAAAGAATGCAGAGCAGAAGGCGGCTTATGCAGCACTTCTGGCGATAAGACATAAGGAAGGTTAAAGGAATGTATCTGAAAAGTATAGAAGTCTATGGATTCAAGTCCTTTGCAAATAAAATACTGTTTAAGTTTGAAAACGGAATCACCGGTATTGTAGGACCAAACGGAAGCGGAAAGAGTAATGTGGCAGATGCGGTTCGCTGGGTGCTGGGTGAACAGAGTGCAAAACAGCTTCGTGGTGCAAAGATGGAGGATGTTATATTTGCAGGAACAGAGCTGCGAAAGCCTCATGGATCCGCCTATGTAGCCATTACACTGGATAATAGTGATCATGTTCTTCCGATTGATTATGAAGAGGTTACGGTAGCCAGACGTGTGTACCGTTCCGGCGAGAGTGAATATCTGATCAATGGAACCCCATGTCGATTGAAAGATATCAATAATATGTTCTTTGATACCGGTATCGGTAAGGAAGGATATTCGATCATCGGACAGGGGCAGGTCGAGAAGATTCTGAGCGGAAAGCCGGAGGAACGACGGGAACTGTTTGATGAAGCTGCCGGTATCGTAAAATATAAAAAAAATAAGGCTGCAACGGAAAAAGCGCTGGAGTCCGAGCGTCAGAATCTTTATCGTGTAAATGACATCCTGTCTGAACTGGAAAAGCAGGTCGGACCATTAGAGAAGCAGTCGGAGACGGCAAAGAAATATCTTCTGTTCAAGGAAGAAATGAAGAAGCTGGATGTGAATGTATTTTTACTGGATAGTGACCGGATCCGAACAGAGCAGGCGGAGACACAGAAGAAGCTGGAGATTGTAACCGGACGGACAGCAGAGCTGAATGAAAAGTACGAGGCAATCAAGACCGAGTATGAGCGACTGGAAACAGAACTGGAAATCTGTAACCGGAAGATCGATACCGATAAAGGGCAGGAGACAGAGCTGAAGCTGACAGTTGAGCGGGCAGAGGGTGAAGTCCGGGTTCTGAATCAGAAGATCGATAGTGTACGACTGTCTGATGAACATGTCAGTGAACAGATTCGGAGAGTACAGGATGCACTGTTAAAGCAGACAGAAGAGCAGAGAGCCTATCAGGCAAAGAAGGCAGTTTTGGATGAAAAACTGGATACAGCAGATGATGTGGTTGAGGAGGCAAAAGCACATTCACAGGAGATACAGGATGAAATCACACGCTTAGAGGGCTGCATCGAGAAGAATAAGGCAGATATCATCGACCTTATGAATGAAAACTCCAGTATGAAGGGAAAGGTAGCCCGGTATGATACCCTGTTGGAGAATATCAGTTACCGTAAGACACAGATTAATCAGCGATTCGTACAGTTTAAGAGTGACGAGATGACAGATCGGGAACAGTACGAGCAGTTACAGACGAAGCTGAAAGAACTGGATGAACAGATCAATACCCGTCAGCAGGCACTCGAGGTCTGTGATAAGGGGTTAGATGAGAATACAGAGGCAACCCGAAAGAATCGGGAAGAACTGGCCAAGCTGCGAAACGACTACAGTGCGGCGAAGGCAAAGGCAGAATCGCTTCGAAATATCACAGAGCGTTATGATGGCTATGGAAACAGTATTCGGCGGGTGATGGAACAAAAGAGTCATACCCGTGGAATCGTAGGTGTTGTAGCAGATATTTTGTCGGTACAACAGAAGTATGAAATCGCAGTGGAGACAGCCCTGGGTGGCAGTATTCAGAATATCGTAACGGAAGATGAAGGAACTGCAAAACGATTCATTCAGTATCTGAAGCAGAATAAATATGGACGGGCAACCTTCCTGCCGTTGACCAGTATCGGCAACAGTACACCATTTAATAAACAGGAGGCACTCCGGGAGCCGGGGGCAATCGGACTGGCCAGTACGCTGGTACAGATACAGCCGGAATATCAGGCGGTAGCGGAACATTTACTGGGACGGATTCTGGTGGTGGATCATATCGATCATGCACTGGCGATCGCAAAGAAGTACCGGTATTCCATCCGTATCGTTACTTTGGAGGGAGAACTCTTAACTCCGGGTGGTGCGATGACCGGTGGTGCTTATAAGAACTCAAGCAACCTGCTGGGACGGAAGCGTGAACTGGACGAATTGAATGAGCAGGTAGAGGCATACAGCCGCAGAATCTACGAGGCTGAGAAGCTGGAACAGGAACTGCGGGGCAGGCGGGATAATCTGAAGGAAGAGAAAGAAACGCTGTCAACGAAGCTTCAGGAACTGTATCTGGATAAGAATACGAATCACATGAGTTTAGAACAGGTGAATGCACGGCTGTCTGAGCATGCTACGATATTTGCGTCTCTGCAGAATGAAAGCAAGGAACTGGATGCCCAGATTGAGGAGATCAACCAGAATAAGAATCAGTTATTTGAAGGAAATAAATTTCAGGAGCAGGCAAAGCAGGAGTGCGAGAGCCGGATCGTAAAGTACGAAGAGGATATCGCAGAGCAGAAGAAACTTCTGGAAACAGCGAATGCAAAGGTATCAGAGCTGTTGCTGGAGTTTAATACCATTAAACAGCAGGATGATTTCTATGTAGAAAATATCCACCGTATCCGAGTTGAGAATGATAAGCTGAAAGCGGAACTGGAGGAGTATAATCGAAGAACGCATGGTGCAGCAGATGAAATTATGGAGATCAATGAGCAGATCAATGAGATCCAGAAGGAAATGAATCAACGAAAGGCACAGATTCAGACCATAGAGGAACAGCTGCAGACTGCAACGGCACATAAGGATGAGATGATGACCTCTCATAAGGAGTTCTTTGGACAGCGGGAAAGTCTGCGTGAAGAACTGGCAGGACTGGATAAAGAAGGCTATCGCCTGAATGCACAGGTTGAGAAAATAAATGAGCAGGAAGATGCCTTGAATAACTATATGTGGGAAGAATATGAACTCACGTACAACCGTGCACTGGAGCTAAGGAATGAAGAGTTTACCGATCTGCCGGTACTTCGAAAGGAACTGAGTGCGGTGAAGGCAAAGATCAAGTCGCTGGGAGATGTTAACGTCAATGCAATCGAGGACTACAAGAATGTATCCGAGCGATATGAGTTCCTGAAGACGCAGCATGACGATATCGTAAAGGCGGAAGAGAATCTGAAGCAGATCATTGCAGAGCTGGATACGGCAATGCGGGAACAGTTTAGTGCAAAGTTTGCAGAGATACAGGTGATGTTCGATAAGGTGTTTAAGGAGCTGTTCGGTGGAGGAAAGGCAAATCTGGTACTGGTTGAGGATGAAGATATTCTGGAAGCAGGCATTAAGATTATTGCACAGCCGCCGGGAAAGAAGCTGCAGAATATGATGCAGCTATCGGGTGGAGAAAAGTCTTTGACTGCGATTGCACTTTTGTTTGCAATACAGAATCTGAAGCCGTCACCATTCTGTCTGCTGGATGAGATTGAAGCGGCACTGGATGATTCCAATGTAAATCGGTTTGCCAAGTATCTACATAAGCTGACAAAGGATACGCAGTTTATCGTGATTACACACCGAAAGGGAACCATGGAGGCGGCAGATGTTCTGTATGGTATTACCATGCAGGAAAAAGGTGTATCAACGCTGGTTTCTGTAAATCTGATAGAAAATGAGTTGGATAAATAACTCTTAAGGTTGGAGGCGAGTATATGGGATTATTTGACTGGAAAAAGGATAAAGAGAAGGAAAAAGAACAGGAAGCTGTAGAGGAACTGGGTTTCTTCAAACGGCTGGTGAGCGGAATGACAAAGACGCGGGATCAGTTGGCAGATGGTCTGAACCGGATCTTCCATGGACATACAGAGCTGGATGATGACTTCTATGATGAACTGGAGGAGGTTCTGATCATGGCGGATCTGGGCCTGGAAACCACCGATAAGATCATTGAAGATCTGAAAAAGCGGGTAAAGGAATATAAGATCCGGGAAGTAGAGCCTTGCCGGGAACTGTTAAATAACATTATACGGGATCAGATGATGGTAGACGATTCTGCTTATGATTTTGAAGATCAGAAGACAGTGATGCTGATTATCGGCGTCAACGGAGTCGGTAAGACAACTTCGATCGGAAAGCTGGCTGCACAGTATAAGAAGCGGGGCAAAAAGGTTCTGATCGCAGCCGGAGACACCTTCCGGGCGGCAGCGATTGATCAGCTGAAGACCTGGGCGGATCGTGCGGGTGTAGATATCATCGCCCATCAGGAGGGATCAGATCCGGCGGCGGTGGTCTATGATGCGGTACAGGCGGCAAAGGCAAGAAATGTCGATATTTTACTCTGCGATACAGCCGGACGTCTGCACAATAAGAAGAATCTGATGGATGAACTGGCAAAGATGCGTCGGATTGTAGAAAAGGAATATCCGGAGGCTCACTGTGAGACGCTGATCGTACTGGATGGTTCGACCGGACAAAATGCACTGGAGCAGGCCAGACAGTTTAGTGAGGTGACGGATCTGAATGGTATTATCCTGACGAAGTTGGACGGTACTGCAAAGGGCGGTATTGCAATTGCGATTCAGTCAGAGCTGGATGTGCCGGTAAAATATATCGGTGTCGGAGAAAAAATCGATGATCTGCAGAGATTCGATCCGAATCACTATGTAGAAGCACTGTTCGCGGATATGGATGTGCGGACAGATCTGGAAATGTTAATCGAGGAGGATAAAGACACATGGCAGTAGAAGAATTAACACTGGATAAATTTGAGGAAGCCTATAATACGGTACAGAAGGTAGTCCTGCCGACAAATCTGATCTATAGTGAGTATTTAAGTGTGCAAACAGGCAATAAGGTATACTTAAAGCCGGAGAATCTACAGAGAACCGGAGCCTACAAGATCCGTGGGGCCTATTATAAGATCAGTACGCTGTCAGAGGAAGAGAGAAGCAAGGGACTGATCACTGCATCTGCGGGAAATCATGCACAGGGTGTTGCATATGCAGCAAAGGCATATGGTGCAAAGGCGACGATCGTTATGCCGACAACAACACCGTTGATCAAAGTAAACCGGACAAAGTCGTATGGCGCAGAGGTGATCCTATACGGAGATGTCTATGATGAATCCTGTGCTTATGCACTGGAGCTGGCAGAGGATAAGGGCTATACCTTTATTCATCCGTTTGATGATCTGGACGTGGCAACCGGTCAGGGATCCATCGCCATGGAGATCATCAAGGAACTTCCGACGGTAGACTATATTCTGGTACCGGTCGGTGGCGGTGGCCTGGCGACCGGTGTATCTACACTGGCGAAGATGCTAAATCCGAATATCAAGGTGATCGGTGTAGAACCGGCCGGAGCAAACTGTCTGCAGGAGTCATTAAAGCTGGGTGCAGTAACGACTCTGGCAGGGGTAGATACCATTGCAGACGGTACAGCCGTAAAGACACCGGGCAGTAAGATCTTCCCATATCTGCAGAAGAATCTGGATGCAATCATAACGGTTGAGGATTCGGAACTGATCGTAGCATTCTTAGATATGATCGAGAATCATAAGATGCTTGCCGAGAACTCCGGTTTGTTGACTATAGCTGCCTTGAAGCATCTGGATGTAAAGGATAAGAAGGTTGTCAGCATTATCAGTGGCGGTAACATGGATGTGATTACGCTGGCATCTGTTGTACAGCATGGTTTGATTGCAAGAAGCCGGATCTTCACAGTATCCGTTCTGCTGCCGGATAAGCCGGGCGAACTGATGAATGTATCATCGGTGATCGCGAAGGCACAGGGAAATATTATTCGTCTGGAGCATAATCAGTTTGTCAGCCTGAACCGTAACAGCGCTGTAGAACTGGTAATTACGATGGAAGCCTTCGGGCCGGAGCATAAGGATGCGATTATGCAGGAGCTGGCACAGCAGGGCTATCGTCCGATTGAGAAGACACCAAAGAGTATATTTTAGGATGAACGAATGCTATGATAAATATATATGTTGACAGTGATCATAGAGGAATGTATACAAAACGTATCCAGTGTGAGCTGGGTACAAACCTATATCAGGTCCTGCAACAGCATGAAATAACACTCCCCGGCGCTGTTTGCCGGGGAGCTGGTGTCTGTGGCGGTTGTCAGGTCTATATAGCTGAAGAAGGGATGGAGTGCCGGGCATGCCGGTACATGGTACAACAGGATATCCATGTCCGGCTGCGGCAGGCACCCGGTCAGCAGACCATACTGCTGTGTGGAGCGACAACAAAGGAACGAGTCGGTCAACCGACGTTTGATTTGTTGAAGCCCGGAATAGAATCACATACAAAACTGGGAATGGCAGTAGATATCGGGACAACGACGATCGCTTCCGTTTTAATGAATCTGGAAACCGGACAGATCTATGCACAGGCCGGATGTATGAATCAACAGGCTGTATATGGAGCGGATGTTATATCCAGAATTCAATATGCAGGGGAGCCGGCGAAAAGGGATATAAAGGGTACTGAAACCGGTTTGGATGTAATGCATAGGATCCTGATGCGGGATATACAGAGCCTGATCCGGTATTATGATCAAATCGGTTATCCGGAGTCGCAGATTCAAAGGATCTGTTACAGTGGCAATACAACGATGCTGCATTTTCTGCGGAAGCAGTCAGTAGCCGGTATGATGGGATATCCGTTTACACCGGAATTCTTAGATGGTATCCGGGAGGAACAGGATGGACGGGAGATTCTGATTCTCCCCGGAAAGTCTGCTTTTGTAGGTGCGGATATCGTGTCGGGCGTTCGACATCTTCATATGGGAGAGCGTGCGGAATATGAGTTGTTGATTGATCTTGGAACGAATGGAGAACTGTGGCTGATAAATCGGGAGCGTGGTGTCTGCACCTCAACCTCCTGTGGACCGGCGTTTGCGAATAGTGTGCAAAAGGGCAGTGTATACGGAAGCTCTCTGCTGGATCAACTGGCACAGGCTTATCAGAATAAAACAGTCGATCAAAATGGACTCCTGCAGAAAGATTATTTTGAAACAGGTCTGCCCTGTGGAGAGTATGTAATAACGCAGGAATGTATCCGGGATATCCAACTGGCAAAGGCGGCGATTCGAACCGGAATCGAACTGGCCGCCTATGAGCTTCGGCTTCCGCTTTCAAATATTGAACGGGTGTGGTTGGCCGGAGGCTTTGGATTCTATCTGAATCTGGAGTCTGCTTATACGCTGGGACTGCTGCCGGAGGAATTTCGCGGAAAGATACAGATCGCAGGAAATACCTCTCTGGAGGGTGCCTGTGATGCACTGCTGCATCCGGAGGAACGGATGGAACTTCCGGAGACACTAAAACATAGTACCGTACTGGATCTGTCCATGAGCAAGAACTTTCAGGAGTTCTTCTTACATCGGATTCCATTTCCGGAGCGAACGGATGGGTGATAAGGAATATGAATATTATAAATATCGAACATTTAGAAAAAGTATATGGTGAGAAGGTATTGTTTCAGGATGCTTCTCTGGGAATCGAAGATCGAGACCGGATCGGCATCGTGGGTGTGAATGGTACCGGAAAGTCTACGTTGTTAAAACTGATCGCAGGGCTGGAGGAGGCAGATGCCGGGAATATCGTGCGGGCAAACTATATCCATATGACCTATCTGGCGCAGCAGTTTGACAGCCGGGAGCATACGAAGCTGCTGTCCTATGTAACCGATGGCAGCGAGGATCCTATGATGGTTGTGGAAGCAAGAAAACTATTGCGGCGACTGGGGCTGCCGAATGAAGAACAGGAAATTTCCATTCTGTCCGGAGGTCAGAAGAAACGGGCAGCACTGGCACATGCACTGATCCAGCCGGCAGATGTTTTGTTGCTGGATGAGCCAACGAACCACTTGGACAGCCGGATGATCGAGTGGCTGGAAGGCTATCTGCAGTCCTATAAGGGATGTATCCTGTTAGTTACCCATGACCGGTATTTTCTGGATAATGTGACGAATCGGATTGTAGAGCTGGATCAGGGACAGATTTATTCTTATGCGGCGGATTATGCGGGATATCTGGAACTGAAGTGTCAGCGGGAAGAGATGGCACTGGCAACGGATGATAAAAGAAGAAACCTGCTGCGAAATGAACTGAAGTGGGTGATGCGGGGAGCAAAGGCACGTTCTACAAAGCAAAAGGCCAGACTGCAGCGTTATGAAGAACTGAAAAACACAAAGGGTCCGCAGGTGGCAGAAAAACTGGAGTTGACTTCAACAGCCTCCAGACTGGGCAGAAAGACCATTGAACTGCATGACGTATCCTTTTCCTATGAGAATCGGCAGATTCTGTCACATTTCCGATATATGTTTCTGCGAAATGAACGAGTGGGTATCGTAGGCAGAAATGGTTGCGGAAAGTCTACACTGCTGAAATTGATTGCTGGAGAACTGCAGCCGGTGGACGGTTATATCGATATAGGAGAGACCATACGTATTGGCTATCTGACACAGGAACCGGAGTCGATTGATCCGAACCTGAGAGTGATCGATTCCGTAAAGGAGATCGCAGAGTATCTTCCAACAGCGACCGGAAAGATTACTGCATCAAAGATGTGTGAACGATTCCTGTTTAATTCTGCGATGCAGTATACGCAGGTGGGAAAGCTGTCCGGTGGTGAACGGAGGCGGTTATATCTGCTCCATGTACTGATGTCTGCCCCAAATGTGCTGATTCTGGATGAGCCGACGAATGATCTGGATATCGAAACCTTAAATGTATTGGAGGATTATCTGGAGCATTTTGAGGGGATCATTATTGCAGTATCGCATGATCGATACTTTCTGGATCGTATTGTAAATCGTATTTTTGCGTTTGAACCGGATGGAATCCGACAGTATGAGGGTGGCTATACGGACTACTATTGGAAGCATCTGGAGCTATATGGTGATGAGAATCCGGATCTGACAGGAAATGGTGGAACAACCGAAAAAACAAAGACGGAGAAAACAGGAACCGGTTTGACAGAAAATGAAACGACAGAGGCGGAAAAGAGTACAGGCAGCTGGAAGAAGCCGGATACCCGTCTGAAGTTCACCTATAAGGAGCAGAGGGAGTATGAGACGATCGATGATACGATCGCAGAACTGGAGGAAAAGATTGCACATCTTGAAGCGGAGATCCCAAAGGTTGCAACGGACTTCGTAAAACTGACCGCCTATACCTCGGAGAAGGAAGAACTGGAGCAGGAATTGAGTGATAAGATGGATCGCTGGGTATATCTGAATGACCTGGCAGAACGCATCGAGCAGGAAAAGAAGAAATAAGGGATCCCAACTATGGCTATTTTTCGTTTGCCTAATCAACCCTGCTATGATATAATATTTCACGATTATGGGCAGTTATGCCCATTTACGAAGGAATAGGAGCTGGTATTATGCATTTATGCAGCTTATCAAGTGGAAGCAGTGGCAATTGCATCTATGTTGGAACCGAGGAAACCCATCTGCTGGTGGATACCGGAGTGAGTAAGAAGCGAATCGTGGACGAGTTACATGCAATCGATATGGCACCGGAGGATATTCAGGGAATTCTGGTAACGCACGAACATTCGGATCATATTCAGGGGTTGGGTGTATTTACGCGGAAGTATTCCGTTCCGGTTTACGGTACGCGGGCAACGCTGGAGGCAATTCAGAAGACCACATCATTGGGAGAATTGGACACTTCTAAGTTTGTTGAAATTCAGCCGGATGAGCCATTTCAGATCCATGATATGAAGGTAGAAGCATCCAGAACCTGGCACGATGCGGCAGATCCGGTATGCTATCAGTTTTATCATCAGGGACATAAGACCAGTATCTGTACAGATCTGGGTGATTATGATACGTATCTGGTAGAGAAACTGCGGGATTCGGATTTATTATTTATCGAATCCAATCATGATGTGAATATGCTTCTGGTAGGACCGTATTCCTATCCGCTAAAACAGCGGATTCTGGGAGATCATGGTCATCTATCCAATGAGCGTTCCGGTCAGTTTATTAAGGAACTGCTAAATGACCATATTCATGGCATTATGCTGGGACACCTGAGTAAAGAAAATAATATTGCGGAACTGGCCTATGAAACAGTGGCACAGGAACTGGCAGAGAATCCATTTACAAATGATATACGAGACCTTCGTTTGTCTGTAGCCAGACGGAACGAGCACTCAGAAGTCATGTATGTGGGGTAGGAAGGAGATCATAATGAGCAAAGCAGTCATAACAGTTGTAGGAAAAGATACCGTAGGAATTATAGCAAAAGTATGTACATATCTGGCAGATAACCAGGTGAACATTCTGGATATTTCACAGACCATCGTTCAGGGTTATTTCAATATGATGATGATCGTAGATACAAATGCTTCAAAGAAAGAATTCAAAACTTTGTCTGAGGAACTGGTGAAACTCGGCGAGGAGATCGGTGTAGTCATTAGCCTGCAGAAGGAAGAGATCTTCAATATGATGCATAGAATATAAATGTATGGAGGCAGACTATGATTAATATACGTGAAGTAAGTGAAACGAATGCAATGATCCAGAAGGAAAATCTGGATGTCCGCACGATTACTATGGGAATCAGTCTGTTAGACTGTACAGGTAATACACTGGATGAGGTGTGCGACAGAGTTTATGATAAGATCGTATCTTCAGCCAGAGATCTGGTAAAGGTCGGAAAGGATATAGAATTACAATATGGGATTCCGATTGTAAATAAACGAATCTCTGTCACACCGATTGCATTAGTCGGAGGCGGCGTATGTCACAGCGTGGATGACTTTGTGGCGATTGCGAAGACGCTGGATAAGGCAGCAAAGGCAGTCGGAGTAAACTTTATCGGTGGTTATTCCGCTTTGGTTACAAAGGGTATGACACCGGCAGATGAACTTCTGATCCGCTCGATTCCACGGGCATTGGCAGAGACAGATGTGGTATGTAGTTCGGTGAATGTAGGTTCCACAAAGACCGGTATCAATATGGACGCAGTGAAGCTGATCGGAGAGATGATCAAGGAAGCTGCTGAACTGACAAAGGAAACAGATTCCAGTGCTTGTACAAAATTTGTGGTATTTTGTAATGCCCCGGATGATAATCCGTTTATGGCAGGTGCATTTCACGGTGTTACAGAGGCGGATAAGATTATCAATGTCGGAGTCAGCGGTCCCGGCGTGGTTAAGACCGCACTGGAGGCTGTACGGGGAGAGAACTTTGAGGTCCTGTGTGAGACGATCAAAAAGACGGCGTTCAAGATTACGCGTGTCGGTCAGTTAGTTGCACAGGAAGCATCCAGAAGACTGGGGGTACCATTTGGAATTATTGATCTGTCGTTGGCACCGACACCGGCGGTCGGAGACAGTATCGGTGAGATACTGGAGGAGATTGGTCTGGAGTATGCGGGAGCCCCTGGTACAACAGCCGCACTGGCACTTCTGAATGATCAGGTAAAGAAGGGTGGCGTTATGGCATCCTCTTATGTCGGTGGTTTAAGTGGCGCATTTATACCGGTCAGCGAGGATCAACGTATGATCGATGCGGCCAGTTGTGGTGCGTTGACGTTAGAGAAGCTGGAAGCTATGACTTGTGTATGTTCTGTAGGTCTGGATATGATCGCTGTTCCGGGAGATACAAAGGCTACGACGCTTTCCGGAATTATAGCCGATGAGATGGCACTGGGTATGGTTAATCAGAAAACCACAGCAGTGCGTATCATTCCGGTTATCGGAAAGAAGGAAGGTGAACATGCAGAGTTTGGAGGATTACTGGGACATGCACCGATTATGCATGTAAATCCATATAGCTGTGATGCATTTGTAAATCGTGGCGGACGGATTCCTGCACCGATCCATAGCTTTAAGAATTAAGAAAAGAGAGCAATCTGCAGATAGGAGTATAGTATGGGCATATTATCGGAGTTACAACCGAACCGGGTCTTTTACTATTTTGAAGAAATATCGAATATACCAAGAGGATCGTATCATACCAGGGCGGTCAGTGATTATTGTGTGTCAGTAGCAAAGAAGCTGGGACTGCAGGTGCGGCAGGATGCGTGGAATAATGTTGTGATTCATAAGCCGGGTTCCAAAGGACAGGAATCAGCACCTGTGATGATGCTGCAGGGGCATCTGGATATGGTGTGTGAACAGGTTCCAGGCGGACAGCATGATTTCGAGCGAGAAGGGCTGAAGCTACAGATACGGGGTGACTATGTACAGGCAGAAGGCACAACGCTGGGTGGAGATGATGGAATCGCTATTGCTATGGCACTGGCAATCCTGGAGGATGAATCATTGATACATCCACCGCTGGAGATCGTATTCACGACGGAAGAGGAAGTCGGTATGGATGGAGCTATGAATCTGGATTCTTCGGATCTGAAGGCGTCGTACCTGCTGAATCTGGATAGTGAAGACGAAGGTGTGCTGACAGTCGGCTGTGCGGGTGGATCAACCTTAGAGCTTCACAGGAGCTGTCGGAGAGAAACTGCACAGGGATTTGCCTATGAGATTTATGTGCATGGTCTGCTGGGTGGACATTCCGGCGTCGAGATTCAAAATGGAAGAATTAACGGTAATAAAGTTATGTCAACTGTACTGTCGGAATTATTCACATCTCTGCAGATTCGGCTGATTTCTCTTCAGGGTGGTACGAAGCATAATGCGATTCCGAGAGAGGCAAGGGCCGTGATTCTGTTTCAATCCGAGGAAGATGTCACAGCAGCACAACAGGTGGTAGAACGAGTACAGACCTTATTTGCAGAGGCTTATCAGGATTCTGATCCGGGTGTGCTGATTGATATACAACCGTGTGGTGTGGAGTATAAGGTGAAGAACGGACATTTGAATGTACTGTCTGAGGCAGATATGCAGGCGCTGATACAACTGTTGGCTGTTTTGCCGACCGGTGTACAGGCGATGAGTCAGTCGATAGCGGAACTTCCGGAGACATCTCTGAATCTGGCGATTGTTCAGATGCGGGAAGATGAGTTATATGTAGAACTGTCGAATCGGAGCAGCAATCCGGCAGCGTTAGAGTTGTTGGAACAGCGGTTGACATATCTGGCTTCTATTTGTGGATTTGAATGTCGGACGCAGTCCAGATATCCGGGGTGGCAGTATCGGAAGGATTCGAAGCTGCGCAAGGGTATGATAGAGGTGTATGAGCGGATGTACCAGAAGACACCGGTTGTAGAGGTGATTCATGCCGGATTAGAGTGTGGAATTCTGTTATCGAAGCTGCCGGAGCTGGATATCGTATCGACCGGACCGGATATTTTAGATATTCACACACCGCAGGAGCGGATGAGTATCTCTTCCGTACAGCGGACCTACGCATATGTACTTGAGATATTGGCATATTTTGCGGGAAATCTGCAGATGTGATTAAAAATAGAAAAATCAGGAGTAACTGAAATTAAAGAGGAAATATAAAAAGGAGATATACAAAGATGGAAGAAAATGTATTTGACGTCCTAAAGGAACGTGGCTTTATTGCTCAGACAACACACGATGAGCAGTTACGGGATCTGTTGGGAAAAGAGAAGGTAAAGTTTTATATTGGCTTTGATGCGACCGCTGATAGTCTGACCGTCGGACACTTTTTAACGATTATGGCTATGATGCATATGCAGCAGCATGGTCATACACCGATTGCATTGATCGGTGGCGGTACAACTATGATCGGAGACCCGAGTGGTAAGTCAGATATGCGTACCATGATGACCAGAGAGACGATTGACTATAATGCAAATCGGTTTAAGGAGCAGCTTTCCCACTTTATTGACTTTGATAATGATAAGGCAATCATGGTGAACAATGCAGACTGGCTGTTAGATCTGAATTATGTAACATTTCTGCGGGAGGTTGGCGTGCATTTTTCGGTAAACCGTATGCTGACGGCTGAGTGTTATAAGCAGCGTATGGAAAATGGTCTGACCTTCTTCGAGTTTAACTATATGCTGATGCAGGCATATGACTTCTATATGCTGAATAAGAAGTACGGCTGTAAGGTAGAGATGGGTGGAGATGACCAGTGGTCGAACATCTTGGCAGGTGCGGATCTGATTCGTCGTAAGAAGATCGCTGAGAGCCCGGATGGTGTGATACCGGCTAAGGATCCTGCATTTGGTCTGACCTTTACACTGTTGACGACCTCTGACGGTAAGAAGATGGGTAAGACGATGAAGGGAGCCGTATGGCTTGATCCGAAGAAGACGACTCCGTATGAGTTCTACCAGTACTGGAGAAATATCGAAGATGGCAATGTAGAGCGGTGTCTGGGACTTCTGACCTTCCTGCCGATGGATGAGGTACGTCGTCTGGGTGCATTAGAAGGTGCTGAGATCAATAAGGCTAAGGAAGTTCTGGCCTATGAGATCACCAAGATCGTACATGGTGAGGAAGAAGCAAAGAAGGCACAGGAGGCTGCAAGAACCGTATTTGCAAGCGGTGGTGTCAGCGATCATATGCCATCAATCACCTACACGAAAGCACAGTTCGAGGAGGGAATCGATCTGATTACCGTTCTGGTTGATACAAAGATGTGCAGCGGACGCGGAGATGCCCGCCGGAATATGGAGCAGGGCGGCGTTAAGATCAATGATGAAAAGGTGACAGATCCAACCAGAAAGCTGACGGATGCGGACATTACAGATGGTTCTATCATCATCCGCAAGGGTAAGAAGACTATTTATAAAGTTGTGATTGAGTAGTTCAAATAAATGATAAAGGATTACTACGAATGGAAAGATTAGCGTTATCCGATGAGATTCTGATGACGGTAGAGAAGCCGGCACGATATATCGGAAATGAAGTAAATAGTGTAGTAAAGGACAAGGCTCAGGTGGATATTCGATTTTGTATGTGTTTTCCGGATGCATATGAGATCGGAATGTCACACCTGGGCATTCAGATTCTTTATGATATGTTCAACCGGATGGACGGTGTCTGGTGTGAACGGGTGTACTCGCCGTGGCCGGATCTGGATGCGATTATGAGAGAACAGAAGATTCCGTTATTTGCGTTAGAATCACAGGATCCGATCCGGGCGTTTGATTTTCTGGGAATTACACTGCAGTATGAGATGTGTTATACGAATATTCTGCAGATTATCGATCTGAGCCGGATTCCGCTTCTGGCGACGGAACGGGGAGAAGAGGATCCGATTGTCATCGGCGGTGGTCCATGCAGCTATAATCCCGAACCGATTGCAGACTTTTTCGATCTGTTTTATATCGGAGAAGGAGAAACGGTATATGAACCACTGTTAAATGCATACAGAGAGAATAAGAAAAACGGAGGCAGCCGCTATCGGTTTCTGGAAATGGCGGCAGAGATCGAAGGAATCTATGTGCCGCAGTTCTATGATGTGACCTATCATGCAGATGGAACGATCGAGAGCTTTGAACCGAATAATCCGCATGCAAAACGAAAGATTCGGAAGCAGGTGGTAATGGACTTTGACGCGGTTCCATATCCGATGAAGCCGATCGTGCCGTTTATTAAGGCGACGCAGGACCGTGTAACCTTGGAGATCCAGCGTGGCTGTATCCGGGGGTGCCGATTCTGTCAGGCAGGAGCTATCTACCGGCCGACAAGAGAAAAAAATGTGGAACGGATGAAGCGGTATGCCATAGAAATGATCCAAAACACCGGTCATGAGGAGATTACGTTAAGCTCCTTAAGCTCCAGTGATTATGAAGGTCTGCCGGAGCTTACCGAGTTTCTGATCGAGGAGATGGGAAAACAGAAGGTGAATATTGCACTGCCATCGCTTCGAATCGATTCATTCTCTCTGGATGTCATGAAACGGGTGCAGGATATTAAGAAGAGTAGTCTGACCTTTGCTGCAGAGGCAGGAAGTCAGAGGCTCCGGAATGTTATCAATAAAGGTCTGACGGAAGAAATGATACGCGAAGGAGCAATGAAGGCGTTTCGAGGTGGTTGGACGAAGGTAAAGTTCTACTTCATGGTAGGACTACCGACGGAAACGGAAGAGGATCTGATGGAGATTCCAAAGCTCTGCGAGCAGTTGGCAGTTGACTATTATACGATTCCAAAGGAAGAACGGATCGGAAAAGTATCGATTACCGCCAGTTCTTCTTTCTTTGTACCGAAGCCGTTCACACCATTTCAGTGGGCGTCTATGAATACGGAAGAAGAATTTCTGCGGAAAGCACATTATGTAAAGGATGGATTTTTCCGGCAGAAGAATCGAAAGAGTCTGAGCTATCGATATCATGATGCGGATTTAACAATCATGGAAGGCATTTTTGCCAGAGGTGATCGAAAGCTGGCACCTGCTATTTTGCAGGCATATCAGAATGGATGCATATTTGATGCGTGGCATGAGATGTTTCATCAGGAGATCTGGGATCAGGCATTTGCAGATCATCAGATCGATATTGATTTTTATACACATCGGGAACGGTCTGTGGATGAGATCCTTCCATGGGATTTTATCGATGTCGGTGTAACAAAGCAGTTCTTTATCCGTGAGTGGGAGCGTGCGAAGCGTGCGGAAGTAACGCCAAACTGTAAACAGCAGTGTTCGGGCTGTGGAGCAGCCGGATTCGGAGGAGGTGTCTGTTTTGAAGATAAGAATTAAGTATGCAAAAACAGGTGTTCTCCGCTATATTGGGCATCTGGATGTCATGCGGTATTATCAGAAGGCAATCCGACGGGCAGGGCTGGATGTAACATATTCACAAGGTTACAGTCCACATCAGCTCATTACTTTTGCCGCCCCGCTTGGACTGGGAGTGACCAGTGAAGGTGAATACTTCGATGCGGAGATGAATACCGTCACAACCAGTGCCGATATGGTTGCACGTCTGAATGAAACTATGGTACCGGGGATGGAAGTGAAAGATATCGTAGCATTGAAGGAGGGAGCCAAGACGGCAATGGCAGTCGTGGCAGGCTCCGACTATGTGATCCGGATGCGAGAAGGGTATGGTGATATACAGACCTTTCAGCAAGCGTTAGAGGGCTTTTACGGGCAGGAAAAAATCGAGGTTGTAAAGGTGTCTAAGACCAAAGAAACGTTGATGGATATTAAGCCGTTTATTTTTAAAATAAATAGCCGGAACGATGGAATTTATATGCTGCTTTCAACCGGTAGTGTGGATAATATTAAACCGGAGCTGGTAATGGAGGCTATGTGCCGATATCTGTCAATCGACTATCAGAAGATGGCATTCCGGGTGCATCGGCTGGAAACCTACATGCGGAATGAGCAGGGCGAACTGGTATCACTCTTAGAGGCAGGTGAACGCTTCTGATGAAACGGGAACTGATGATAACGGCCTATGAGGGGCATCTGTGCGCCTGCTACTATGAGGATGAGAAGCTGACAGAACTGAATCTGCTTCCTTCGAAAGAAAACACAGAAAGAACCGTTCTGGGGAATATTTATGTAGGAAGGATCCAGAATATTGTTCGCAATCTGGATGCTGCATTTGTAGAAATACAGCCGGGGGTGAACTGTTATTATTCCTTAAAGGAGAACCGGCATTTGTTTTTAAATCCAAAATCAAATTCGAAACCGGTAATCGGAGATGAAATTCTGGTGCAGGTGACAAAGGATGCGATCAAAACGAAGGCCCCCCTGTGCGATGCGCAACTGCGTATGAGTGGCCGTCTGGTGGTTGTAATGCTGGGAAATGGTACCGTTCATATATCCAGAAAGCTGCCGCGGGATGAAAAAACAGAGATGATCCGTACCGGTCTGAAAGCATTGCTGGCAGAGAAGGCACAGAAAACATATGATATAGTGGTACGGACAAGTGCATATGAGAGCACGACAGAGGATGTTCAGAAGGAGTGCCGGGAACTACTGGCGAAACTGGAAGAAATTCAGGCACATGCAGCCTGCCATAAGGTGTATTCCTGTCTGTATCGGGAACGAACGCCGCTCATGCAGCTTATGGATGACTATAACGGCGAATCACTGGATCGAATCGTTACCGATCTTCCGGTGATTCAGGAGGAACTGCAGACCTATGCGAAGGCAAAGGCAATCACCGTCAAAACCGACCTTTATAAACCGGAGCTGCAACCACTGTATGCCGTATACCGTCTGGATCGGGACTGGAAGGAATTGACCGTAAGCCGGGTGTGGCTGAAGTCCGGTGCCTATCTGGTAATCGAACAGACCGAGGCGATGGTTGTGATCGATGTAAATACCGGTAAGGCAGTAAATAAAAAAGAAAAGCAGGCTCATTTTTTGAAGGTGAATCAGGAGGCAGCATCCGAGATCGCCAGACAACTGCGGCTGCGGAATCTGTCCGGTATTATAATGATAGATTTCATCGATATGGAACAGGCAGAAAACCGGCAAAGTCTCGTGGAACATTTTCAAAGGGAAATCCGGAAGGATCGGATTCCGACCAGTTATATTGAGATGACAAAGTTAAATCTGGTAGAACTGACCAGAAAGAAGGTAAAACCTTCACTTATAGAGCAAATAAGACTTGACAACCAGGAATGAAATCGATATACTATATGAGTATGCCGCACAACGAGGTCGAAGTGTGTCTATGTGGCACCACCGAAGTTGGCGAGTAATGATAAAAGGAGGATACCAGAATGTACGCAATTATTGCAACAGGTGGCAAGCAGTACAAGGTAGCTGAAGGCGATATCATTTATGTAGAGAAGTTAAATGCAGCAACAGGTGAAACTGTTACATTTGACGATGTTGTAGTTGTTAACAACGACACAGAAGTTCTTTGCGGTGATAAGGTAGCAGATGCTAAGGTTACAGCAGAAGTTGTAGGCGAAGGCAAGAGCAAGAAGGTTATCGTGTATAAGTACAAGAGAAAGACCGGCTATCACAAGAAGCAGGGACACAGACAGCCATATACAAAGGTTGAGATCAAAGCAATTAATGCTTAAAGCAGGTGCCCTATGATACGTATAACAGTGGATTATGACACGAAACAGCAGAAGTATACAGGGTTTCATACGCTGGGACATGCGGAGTATGCGGAATACGGCGAGGATATCGTATGCAGTGCGGTTTCTGTATTGACGATCACAGCAGTGAATTCGATTGAAGCATTCACCGACAGTTCATTTTCAACAGAATGTGAACAGGAGCTGGGACGGATGGACTATCATCTGGACAGTCCGGTATCTTCAGAAGCAGATCTTCTGATCCGTGCGATGCTGTTAGGGCTGGAGGGCATACAAAAGGAATATGGAACTAAGTATTTGAAAGTTAACACTAAGGAGGTGTAACGAAGATGATGCAGATGAACCTTCAATTTTTTGCACATAAGAAGGGTGTTGGTTCTACAAAGAACGGACGTGACTCTGAGGCTAAGCGTTTAGGCGCAAAGAGAGCTGACGGACAGTTCGTAAAGGCTGGTAACATCTTATACAGACAGCGTGGAACTAAGATTCATCCAGGTGTTAATGTGGGTAAAGGCGGCGACGATACCTTATTTGCTTTAGTAGACGGTGTTGTTCGTTTCGAGAGAAAAGGCAGAGACAAGAAGCAGGTTTCTATTTACCCTGTCGTTAACGAATAAGAATTTTTTGGGGACACTACTTGTTAGTGTCCCTTTTTAGTTTTGAAGTAGAGCATAAAGGTTAGGTGAGACTATGTTTGCAGACAGAGCAAGAATCTATGTCCGTTCCGGAAAAGGCGGCGATGGACATGTGAGCTTTCGAAGAGAATTATATGTGCCGGATGGTGGGCCGGACGGCGGCGATGGCGGAAAAGGCGGCGATGTGATCTTCGTGGTAGATGAAGGTCTGAATACGCTGGTAGATTATCGGAATGCCGGAAAGTTCAAGGCCGGTGACGGTGAAGAGGGTGGCAAGAGACGTTGCCATGGTGCAGACGGTAAGGACATAGTCCTGAAGGTTCCACCTGGCACAGTGATTAAAGAGGCAGAGTCCGGGAAGGTGATTCTGGATATGTCAAATAAAAAGGAACCGGTGGTGTTTTTAAAAGGCGGCCGGGGCGGCAAGGGAAATATGCACTATGCAACCGCAACTATGCAGGCACCAAAGTATGCGCAGCCGGGACAGGATGCAAAAGAGCTTTGGATCACATTGGAGCTGAAGGTGATCGCAGATGTGGGACTGGTTGGATTCCCAAATGTCGGTAAGTCCACATTTTTATCCAGAGTAACCAATGCCAGGCCAAAGATCGCAAACTATCACTTTACGACATTGCGACCGAATCTGGGCGTAGTAGACTTAAGTGACGGACAGGGTTTTGTGATCGCAGATATTCCCGGTATCATCGAGGGAGCAGCGGAAGGTACAGGGTTAGGACTGGAGTTTCTGCGACATATCGAGCGGACGAAGGTACTGATTCATCTGGTGGATGCAGCATCTACAGAGGGCAGGGATCCGGTAAATGATATCAAGGCGATCCATAAGGAGCTGGAAAAGTATGGAATCGATGTGGCGACGAAGCCACAGGTGATTGCGGCAAATAAGATCGATGTTATGTCTGAGATGGATCAGGAAACGGTATTGGAGCTGATCAGGGAAGAGATGGAACCGTTGAATATTCCTGTATTCCCAATCTCTGCAGTGACAGGTGCCGGTGTAAAAGAACTGCTATGGCATGTAAATGGTATTCTGAAAGAGCTGCCGCAGGAAACGATCGAGTTCGAACCGGAGTATGATCCATCTGTATTTGCAGATGATGTATCCCTTCCGTTTGAAGTGACGTATGATGAAAAAGAAGATGAATATGTAGTTGAAGGACCTAGAATCGAACGGATGCTGGGATATACGAATCTGGAGTCGGAGAAGGGCTTCCAGTTCTTCCAAGAGTTCTTAAAGAAGAATGGAATTCTGGATCAGTTGGAGGCACTGGGTATTCAGGACGGCGATACTGTTCGACTGTATGGACTTTCATTTGATTATTATAAATAAGAGGAGAAGCATATGACAAGCAAACAACGTGCATATCTTAAGAGCATGGCTATGGATCTGGATCCAATCTTTAATGTGGGAAAGGCTTCCGTAACCCCGGACTTTATCGAAGGAATCCGGGAAGCATTGGAAAAGCGGGAACTGATCAAGATCGGTGTGCTGAAGAACTGTATGGATGATCCGAAGGAGCTGGCAAGTCTGATTGCGGAGCGATCCGGAGCGCAGGTGGTTCAGGTAATCGGTAAAAAAATCGTATTATATAAAGAATCACGCAACCATAAAAAATTATGTTACCTAAATGAGCGATAATAGAGGGCTTTGGAGGCTGTATGGATGAAAAAGATAGGAATCATGGGCGGAACCTTTAATCCAATCCACAATGGACATCTGATGCTGGCAGAAAGAAGCTATCGGCAGTATGGGCTGGATCAGGTGCTGGTGATTCCGAATAAGCTGCCGGCCTATAAGGATACCGATGAACTGTTGGATGCCAGACAGCGGAGCGAGATGGTGAAGCTGGCGATACAGCCCTATTCCTATATGCAGTATTCGGATATGGAGCTGAGGCGTCAGGGGATAACCCACACGGTAGATACGCTAATGGAACTGAATCGGCAGTATCCGGATGATCGATTTTACTTTATACTGGGAGCGGACTCTTTGGTTCATTTCGAGGAATGGTATCAGTATCGGGAGATTTTAAAGCTGGCGGTGATTCTGTGTGCCGGTCGGGACGGACTGGAGTGTGAGAAGCTGAATCCGATACGGGAGAAGCTGTTAAGTCAGGTGCCGGAGGCAAGGATTGCCTATCTGGATACACCGATGATAGATATATCTTCTACGGATATTCGGGAACGTATCGCACAGAAGGAATGGGTGATGAACCGGATACCGAAACCGGTATATCAGTACATTATGGAGAATCATTTATATATGGCATAAACCGGAAGAATGCAGAAGAAGGATGGTATGACATGGATAGAATAGAAATGCGAGAAAAGCTAAAGGAACGGCTGACTCCGAAACGATATGAGCATAGTCTGGGAGTCGAATATACTGCAGCGGCGATGGCAATGTGCCACAATGTCGATGTGGAAAAGGCAGCGATAGCGGGACTTCTGCATGATTGTGCCAAGAATTTGTCTACGGAAGAGAAGCTTCTGCGCTGTGAAAAGTATGGTCTGCCAATCTCACAGTATGAGAGAAAGAATCCGGAGCTTCTGCATGCAAAGCTGGGAGCCGCGATAGCAAAGGATAAATTCCGTATTAAGGATCGGGAAATCCTGTCGGCAATTACATGGCATACAACGGGATGTCCGAATATGTCCGATCTGGATAAGATCATATATATTGCCGACTTTATCGAACCGAATCGTAAGATGCTGCCGGAGATGGAGGAGATCCGAAAGGAAGCATTTGTAGATCTGGATCGTTGTCTGATACACATTCTGTCAAATATTCTGGAATATTTACGGATGAAAGGTCAGACCATTGATGAAATATCGGAACAGACATACCGCTATTATGTACAGGAGGAGCAGTAGAATGGAAGCAAGAGAACTGACAAAGCTTATGATAGAGGCATTAGAGGATAAAAAGGCAGAGGATATCCGCGTAATCGACATATCCAAGGTGTCCGTTATTGCAGATTATTTTGTGATTGCCAGTGGTAATAACCGTAATCAGGTACAGGCATTGGCCGATAATGTCGCAGAGACCTGTGGACGGGCCGGTGTGGCTGAAAAACAGATTGAAGGCTATGATTCTGCCAATTGGATTTTGATGGATTATTCCGATGTGATCGTGCATATTTTCTCCAAAGAGGATCGGTTATTCTATGATCTGGATCGCATCTGGAGAGACGGCGTGTTAATTGAAAAAGATCAGCTTTAGATGGGAAATCCAGGTTGACATTAAATACTACAGGCCTTATAGTTAACAGTATAAGGAATAGGGTGGACGTATGAATTTAATGCGCTTTTTAAAAGTAAATAATATAAAGATTAATAATATAGTAGCGAAATCATTGCGGTATACATTGTATCTGCTGTTGATCATATGGTGTCTGGTATTCAGTAATCTGATTAATTTTGATAAGTCGGCGATTAGTCTGTGTCTGGCATCTTGTGGTATTTTACTCTTGATTCCTACTATATTTATTAATTGTTTTAATATTGAGAAAAACTATATTATGTATATGGTTATTATCTGTACCTCACTTGTGAGTGCAGTTCTTTGTTCATTTTTGTCTTATTATGCATCGGCAATTGTATTATTTCCGTTATTGATAGCGTCTCTTTATTATAACAGGGTACTGGTACTGTTTACGACACTGATTAATACGGCATTGATGTTGGGGTCTTCTATACTGAATATGTATATAGGTCTGATTCCCAATGATCCACTGGCGCAAAGCTTTGAGGCCGCATTATTCTATAACTTTATTCCAAAGGAACTGGTTATTATATTCATGTCATTTATCGCTTACTTTATTGTAGATCGGAATAACGAGATGATGGCGGATATCTTTATTTATTCACAGCAGTTGAAGATCAGTCAGGAGGAGATTATACTCTCGTTTTCAAATATATGTGAATCAAAGTCAAAATCAACCGGAGAACATGTTCGAAGAGTCTCAAAATATATGCGCGTTTTGTGTGAGGCATCCGGTTTTGATGAGGATTATACGGATATGGTATGTACAGCTTCCATGATGCATGATATCGGAAAGCTGATGATTCCAGAGGAAATTTTGAACAAACCGGGAAAACTGACGGATGAAGAATATGCGATTGTGAAAAATCATGTACTTTATGGAGAGGCACTATTACATAATGCAACAGGTGAGATCATGGAGATTGCCCGGACAATCGCACTGCAGCATCATGAGCGGTGGGATGGAAAGGGCTATCTGGGTATGAAAGGCGAAGAGATCGCCTATGTGAGCCGGTTGATGGCTTTGGCAGATGTATTTGACGCATTGTCCGCTTCTCGTTGTTATAAAGAGGGTTGGACACTGGCACAGACTTATAATGAGATTGCACTGGGAAGTGGAACACAGTTTGATCCGCAGGTTGTAGAGCTGTTTAAGGATAATTATGATAAGTTTGTAGAGATATTCAAGTCAATACCGGATGTTCTGCCGGAAGAGGAAGGTACAGAACACTGGGAGATCCAGTCAGGTGTGAAGATCCATACAGATGGAAAAGAAGTATAGGGAATAACCGATTACAGAAGGGAAGGCATGCGATGTTTCGTGTATTTAATGAATATATAAAGAATATACACCTGTCTGCTGCACCAGAGATTGAATGTGCATTTAATCATTATCTGGCAGATTGCAAGGGAATAAAAAGCTACTGTGTAACGATTCATTATAATCGGTTTGTAGTAGATGTCAGGCTAAATAAATACGGTTTGGAGCAGGCACAGAAGCAGTTTCAGAAGATGACAGAGGCAGTTGGTTATCCATATTCGCAGATGTCAGTCCGATTCAATGAGGGTTCTGTTGTGCGATATCGCTATGCAAGCTGCAAGGAAGATAAGACGGGATTTTATTGTGATGTGGTATATTCCTAGGTAGTAAAGAGAAAGGCAGAGGTTATATATTCGGATAAGAATACAACCTCTGCCTTTTACAGTTTATCGTTATATGTGTGAAATCAGAACTGTCGATAAAGTCCGATGACCTTGCCCATGATCATGCAGTCTTGTACAATAATCGGATCCATAGTGTCATTTTCCGGCTGGAGACGGATGTAATGATCTTCTTTATAAAAGGTCTTTACAGTAGCGGAATCATCGATAAGGGCAACGACAATGTCTCCGTTTCTGGCAACGGAAGTCTGTTCCACCAAGATTAGATCCCCATCAAAGATACCGGCATTGATCATGCTTTCCCCGCGGACTGTCAGCATGAAGGTTTGGGCGTTATGTACATATTCTGGTGGAATTGGAAAGTATCCATTGATATTATTATCTGCCAGTAATGGCTGACCGGCAGCTACCTTGCCCAAGATAGGTACATTCACGAGCTCTCTTCGTGTCAACTGAAATGTATCATCTACGATCTCAATCGCACGCGGCTTCGTAGGATCGCGGCGAATGTATCCGTTCTTCTCCAATGTTTCAAGATGAGAGTGTACCGAAGAGGTCGACTTTAGGTGAACGGCTGTACAAATCTCGCGAACCGAAGGTGGATATCCCTTTGACAGAATTTGTTCCTTCATATATTCCAATATTTCTCTTTGCTTGTCAGTAATCTTACCTGTACCCATATATAATCCTCCCAGATGGCATATCCTATGCTATAGTTTTTACAAATGTAATATTAGTGTACCATACTATTCAGAAGAATGCAAACAAATGTTCTGGAATTGTAGATGGTGTGGTATTTGCCTATACAGTGGAGAAGATTTACGAGGTAAAAGGTCGATTGTATCAGGTAGAGGAAAAGATAAGCAGAAGAACGATATGCAGGGTCTCAAAAACGATGCTTGTTAACATCGATCATATAAACCATTCTGAATGCTGTAGATAAACACTATAACCCAAACAGTCGAACATATTTTCCCGAACATATTTTCGAAAAAAGATTGACAAAAGAACAGCTGTTCGATATAATCAGAACATACAAAACAAATGTTCGATACGGAGGGTGCAGTTATGGTAGCAGCTTATGATAAAATGACATATTTACGGAAGGAAGCAGGAGAGAAGAAGAGAGGCTTTCATTATATACTTGGTTGTATATTAGCCAGACATACAAAGGCTGCATTTTATGCTATGATTACAGGGCTTGTAATTGCAGCAGTCAGTGTTGTTTTATTATTATCCGGATCGAAGGTTAGTGCACATTCGGATCATGTAAACCAGAAGTATTTTACAAGCATTGAAGTGAATGCCGGTGATACCCTGTGGGATATTGCTCAGGGTTATAAGACTGCAGAATATCCGTCCACACAGGCCTATGTTAAGGAGGTTATGGAGATCAATCATTTATCGGACGAAACGATTACAACCGGCTGTTATTTGATGGTTCCGTATTATGCGGAACAGCCATTATCAGAATGAGAAACCGGCATCAGAACGAGAATTGTCAGAAGATAAATAGGAAGGAAAGGAATCGATGGCCGGATTACCAGCCATCGATTCCTGATCCAACGATTGCAGAGAATATCCGTTCCTTTACTTCGGGAACGGTATTTTTTAATTCCAGAAGCAGATCCTTCGCCTCCTGACGTTTTGTGATACCATCGGCCGGACAAGGATTCTTGCAAACAGGTAATTCCTGCTTAACTGCAAATGATTTGATTTCTCCCTCATATGCATAGATCAACGGTCGAATCAGGGTAATTCCGGATCGTTCCAGATGAGTGACGGGCGAAAAAGTATGAATGCGTCCTTCGTATAACATCGACATCAGGAAGCTGTCTATGACATCATCCTTATGGTGGGCATATGCAATTTTATTGCAGGCTAGGCCGGCGGCAGCCTCATTAAAGGCACCCTTACGCATGCGGCTGCAAAGAGAACATGGATTTGGTTCTTTCCGATAGTCAAAGACGATTTCACCGATCTGTGTATGCTCTACATGATAAGGAACGTTCAGACTCTGACAGAATGTTTCCAGACACTCGGTATGAAAGTCGGGAAAACCAAGATCGACGGTGATCGCCGTGAGTTCGTAGGGTACAGGATAAAATTCCTTGAGCTTTGCCAGTGCATACAAGAGTGTAAGACTGTCTTTGCCGCCGGAGATGCCTATGGCGATTCGGTCATGCGGCTGGATCATATCATAGTCCTGGATAGCTTTTCGGGTATAAGTTAATAATTTTTGTGGTTTCATAGGCTCTCATCCTTTATCATTTGAATCTGTATTTCTTAGGGATACCGCGTTGGCTGCTTTTCGTTTGTGTTCGTCCTCGATCGCTGCATAGAAATCAATCGTAGTATTGATGTTTTCGTGACCGAGAACATCTGCAACCAGCCGAATATCACCGGTCTGGCGGTATAGGGCAGTACCATAGGTACTCCGGAGCTTATGAGGCGTTATCTTCTTATTTGGAACGGCCAGACGGCCATATTTCTTTACTAAGCGTTCAATGGCATCCACGCTCATCCGGTTTCCTTTGGATGATATGAATAAGGCTTTTTCTTCGCCCTCATTTATATGGATTTGCTTTCGTTCGCCTTCTATATAGTTTTCAAGTACTTCATGAACTTCATCACCGAAGTATAGAATATCCTGACCGCCGCCTTTTCGTACAATGGTGAGGGAATTTACATGGAAATCAATATCGGTTATGTCAAGACCTACACATTCTGATACACGAATACCGGTACCCAGCATAAGGGTTAATATGGCTAGGTCTCGTTGTTTCGTACGCTCACAGGCCTTTCTCTGGCGTTCAGACATAGGTCCGTTTACCTTCTCAACTGCATCAAGTATATTCTGAACTTCATAATTGTTCATACGGATAATATTCTTATCCTTTTTGATCCGCGGCATCTGTACTAAGAGCATTGGATTTCGATCTACGTTTTCGTGCTTTATATGATATTCATAAAGACCGCGTAAGCAGGCCATTTTACGGGCAATGGAGCGTTTTCCGTTCTCATGAGCTTCCCCGTCAAGAGCTTCCGTACTGAACTCCAGATAATGCTGATATTCAGAAATATCCTCAGAAGTAAATCTTTTTAAATCTTCATATGTAAAGCTTTTAATTTCAATATCCTTATATACTGGATTTTGATTTCTGATATAGCGGAAAAAGGTCAGCAAATCATATGCATATGAGATCCGCGTGCTGATCTGGGTAGTTAAATCTTTATCCCGTAAATAGTCTCTGGCACAAGGAGGTAGCTGTGCCAATAGTTCATGATAGGTTTCTTTTTGATGACGTTCCTTTTCACGATAGTGTTCAGAACCACGAGCCATAGTTTTATCATTCCTTTCTGTTCATTAAGGCAATTATAGCATAGCTGCTTCTTCTATTCAATATAAAAACGCAGAAAAACGTAGATTTATCCGCTAGATTGATACTGCTCTTTTGGAGGTGATCAAATGGTATTTTGCTGGATCATATTAATGATCTGCTTTATAGTAAATACATTTTACACATGGAAACTGGAACATGACTTTCAGGAATGGGCAACAGATATAAACATGGAGTTTTTTAAGAATTTTAAGAATGATTAGGAGGAATGAATTATGCAGATAGTTGCAGATGTTGTTGTTACAAATTTGATACTTGGTGTCAGCCAGAGAACCGGTAAGGAATATTACCGTTTTAATGGTGTGATTGTTGGGTGTGCTGACTTCCCTCTTTTAGCCGGTACATCGTTTGATAAGTTCATCAGTAAGGAAGTATATGAAGAACTTTCAACCTTGACTTGCGATCGGTTCGATTGCTCGATTGGTCTGTCTCGTACTGCTGTGAATAGTCGGGATTGTGACCTCGGGTTTAACTTGTTTATCAACGGATTTCCAAAGGAGGATGAACCGCTAGTCGAAGAACCGGCGGAAGTTCCTACCGGTAGTGTCTCACCGGAAACCGTTCCAGATAAAAATAAGGATAAAGGAGGTAAATAGTTATGGGTCCATTTACAATGTTAGCAGAAACTGCCGCTTCTGGTGCATTTGATGCATCAGCCGCTCTTGACTTAGGAAAACAGGTATTGACTTGGATTCTTGGTGTAATTAAGGGTGAGCCGATTCTGGCGTGTGCCTTTGTTCTTGCCGTACTGGTTCCGGCTGGATTCGGTATCGTTTCTAGAATCAAGAACACGGCTCGATAGTTTACTGGGTAGTAGTTGAATATTGCGACTACTACCCTCTTTCTATTTAAGGGGTGATTATTTTGAAAATTAATAAACAAAAATTGAAATATAGAGTAATGGCAACAGTAGTGACGTTGTCGGTACTGCTGTCCTATGTGGCTGTGTTTAATGTAGATGCTCATGCAGAAGAGATTAGTCATACTATAACTCTTATCTCGTCTCGAATCGGTTGGGATCATACTGAAGAGATTGTCTATAATATATCTGGTGATTCTTCTGTTAGATATTGTTATTATAGTACGTTTGAATTTACTAATAGGAATGGTCTAGGTGACTTTTATCGGATGCATATTTATAGCAGTGATAAAGTTAATGTAAATATTACGAAAGATGGTGTCGCTGATCCTAGCAATGGTTTTCGTAAGATAGCGGATGAACCTTTTAATGTATCTGAGGCTTTACCTATTTATCGCTTTTCGGATAAAGCGACTTGTGATAAGTATTTATCTGGTCAGATGTCTGATTCTGAACTTGCTTCTACTGCTTTGAATTATGATGAGATTCAAGAGTCTTTCGCTTCGTATGATTCTTCAATCCCTGTTCCGGTTAAAGCAAATGTTAATGTGATTACTGCAAGTACTGTTTCGAGTATGTTTGAGTATGATGAAAATGAATTGAGGAATTTTGAGGAAGAAAATAATGTTGAATTGCAGTATGATTATGAAGTCGAATACTTCTATCAGTTGCTATCAAAAAGTCAGATAAATAATCAAAATAGTAACCTTGAGGTTGCAGAAATTAATCGTGGTGTAGATGACTTTGCTCTTGATAAGAACAATCTGTTTGTAGCGAAAATTACTTGTAAGGAACAATTTGAAGCGTTTCAAGTTGGTGGTACACCTACAACTCAGAAATATTTGTGTACTGCTGATTCTGGTACATATAAAACTACTGGTATAGTTGAGTTGAATAATGCTGTGACTTCATCACCACCGGATTATTATACCCTTTATACTATTCCTTTTTCTGTTTTTAGTATGGAATATCATATGCAGTTTATAGCTGCACAAGTACGTGTAACTACTTATTATGTTGATGATTCTGGTGTAAAACATAAGTCAGACGATGTGTATTTTCGTAGATGTCTTTGGAGTAAGGACAATGATCATTATGGTGCAACGTATACACGTATTGCTAAAGATGACAATGGTGATGATGTTTTTAAGAATAGCTATGAAATGAATAGTAATGGCGATGATATTAGTAGTGATCTTGGAAATATTGATGATGGAAACATTCTTCAGCATATCAAAAATGGTTTCGGACTTACTGGTAGTGATGGATATATAGAACTTAGTAATCGTTTTTTTAGTACTGTTCCATCCGGTGTATGGTCGATTATCATGTATGCTCTTGCTGTTTCTGTTGTGATTATCATATTTAAGTCATTGAGGGGTATGTAGTATGGATATATTTAATCGTTTATTTACGTTTTTGTGGTCGCTACTGGATACGGTAGCTATAACGATTAGCGGATATCATTTTTCATTAGGTGGTGCGATCATATTTGCTGTAGTCGTGTTCGTTTTTGGCTATTTTATCCGTTGGTTGTTTTTTGGTGATTAAGGAGGTATTTATGGATATTCAGCAGATATATGATCTCTTGAAGCTTTGGTTCCTGGCTTGGTTAATCTTCCGCTGTTATGATTCTATCAAGCGTGATTGTGCAAAGATTGCCAGCAGTTTGAGACAGAAACAAAATTGATTATTAATATTCAAAAAGGAGGAATAAGCTATGGATAGCCTGTTACAGCTCTTCGTTGGTGATCTGGTTCTTACGCCGGAGTATATCTTTGTTGGTCGGTGCCTTGGTGTCTGTCTGGTAGTAAATGTGCTTACCAGTCTGATCTCAGTAATCGTGCCGATGGTAAAATCAATAGGACGGTGATTTTTTGGAGGAAAAAAAGAAACAACTTCTTTACAAGTTAATACGATTGCTTGCGGTCTTTGTTGTGTATGGTGGTGTTCTTTTTGTCTTGATTGGATTCGGTAAAAAGTGGCTTGCTCTCGGTGTTCTGCTACTTCTCTTCTGGACACCTTACCGCTACTTTGTCCTTAACTTTGACAAGTTGCTCCGTTCTTTCGTTGTGAACTCGATCAACTATGTACGCTATAAGGAGTACAATTATCCCCGTGATCTCGGCGTGATTGATGGCTATGTGGCTCACTCTTCAAAGGTATTCGGCTGTTGTAAGACTTTGTCAGCGGTTGTCAAGGTTCATCGTCTGTACAATCGTTATAATGGCGTAAAGACATATGACTATAAGTGTGACAAGCCGCATTGGATCACATGGAAAGTAAACGTGATCGCCAATCTTGATATTAAAGGGATTCCGGTAACACCATTTAAGAACATGCAGCAACTTGTAGATCTTGGTGAACAGGACAACTCTAGCACTTACAATATCGTGCTTATTGATGAATGTAACGCTGTTATGAACGCCCGGAACTTTAAGAACAATTTCCAGAATGAGGAGCAGATAAAGTCATTAGTGACCTGTCGGCATAACAATATGTATATCATCCTTGTAGGTCAGCGTTTCCGCTATCTGGATGCCTTAGTGCGTAATATCATGGATAGAGTTATTGAGTGTCAGCATATTCCGCTACTGAATACGGTTGTACACTACGTCTACTCTGCGTACGATCTCGAAACATGTGACAACCCACGCATGGTACGCAAGCTGACATGGGACTTCCTGCATATCTCAGATTGGCAGTATAAGCTATACGATACGAAAGCCCTTGTTAATCTGATCGGAAAGACAAAGAGTAAATCTAGTGAAGAAGTACTGAACGGTAGGCAAAAGAATCTCACCGTATACGATACACGTCACTTGACCAGAAAAGGCAAAAAGATGATACAAGGCTAGTGGACTGCCTACCGCTCAAGCGGTAGGCAGTCTTTCGTTCGTGTGCGGTCACTGCTCGTTGTTGCGAATGTCTGCTTCGATTAGTCCGATCACGTATTGATTTAAGGACAAGCCGCGTTTCTCTGCTTCTGCTTTGTATTCTGCTTTTTTTCCTTTTGGTGCTACTAACTCGAATCTATCATAATTAGACTTAATGTATTTTTGAGTTGCTTTGTTCTGTGCTTGTGAATATGCCATTTCTCCACTTCCTTTCTATCCGTTTATTGTATCATATTGAATATTAATATTCAAAAGAAAAAGCCTATTTCTAGGCTCTTTCCAGTTCTTTCATGCAGTCCATACACATCATTCGGCAGATCTTAGTAGTTCTTGCGATCATGCCACATTCCGGACATACCCACTTGATACTGTTGCTTTTTTTCTTTGGTTCTTCTCCGTCCTCTCCTGTTCCGGTCTTTCCCTGTGTTCCTTTTGTTCCTCCGGCTGGCATCCAGTAAGCCCCATTCCGGTGAATGAAGATATCCTGTAATCCATAGGCTATACAGAAATTCAGAATCTCTTCTGCCGGTTCTGTTACGCTCCATCCGATTCTTTCATCATATGAAATGATTAAGCCCCGCTTTTCCGCTTCTGCCTTGAAGCGTTTATTATGATAGCTGCCATTTCTGGATGTGTCCTTGATGTCATGTAAGTAACAGTAGTAATGTACGCACTCATGGATGAGTGTCGCTACTGTGTTTTCAATCGGTCTATTGAGCGTTTCGGCTCCCAGATTGATTTCTACTTGTCCGATCTTCTCTCCTGTCTTATCTACCGTCCAGCTTTTCCATGGTGTGAAGTGTCCGTATGCTCTCGGTGTACTCTGGATGGTAATAACTGGTGTCTCTAGTTCGTTATTGAAAAAGTATTCATTCACGTACTTGAATACTTTATTCAGATATGCGGTTACTCGTGTATAGCTTGTGTTCTCTTTCATGGTCAATCTCTCCTTTTGAAAATTAATATTCAAGTATGCCGGAGAACCGCTCCGGCTCGGTTGTATCAATAGCCCCTAGTATATGCTAGGTGCATATCAAGTTCTATAATCACTCTGTATGCTTCTTCGGTTATAAGTCCTAGCCGGTGAAAACATATAATAGAGTTATAGAACTCTTTGTAGTCTGGAGTTCCGTAGTTGTAATACATGAAACTCTTGATTGCTTTCATTCCTTTTCTGGTGTATACTTGCATTAAGCAGATCTCCTTTCATTGGGTATGGGATTTGTTTAGCGGAAGCCCTTAACTTCCGCTTTTTCTATGTCCTCCTTTCATACTTCTATTTTACTATATTTACGGAAATATAGCAATATATATTTACGGAAATAGTATACAAATATACTTACGGAAATATGTACAATATGCACAATCCCCACTTGCAAGCGGCAAGGCGATTATAGCCGGTCTGAGGTTCTGTCCTCCAGTGCGGAGCGATTCCATGCTTTTGGACTGGAGTCCCACCGGAGGTATATAAAAGTAGACCATATGTAAATATCTGCGTTCTGTATGGCAGAATAGACTTGTCGATAGATGGGGCAAGGAGTTTTTTCCTTGCTTCCGTCTATCGCCATGGCTAGGCGGTCATACAGATTTCATTCTGTCAAGTTGCCTTGTGCCAATTAAAAATTTTGCTTGCAAAAATTTTAATTGTCTTGACAGATTGAAAAGCCTTCCATTTCTTCTGCTGTGCGGTAGCCACTTGCTTTCCTGTGATGTTATCTGATTAGATCGTAGATGTATGGTGCTTCTCTTCTGCTGTGCGGTAGCCACTGCTTGCTTGCCGGCTGTGCCGGTGTACGCCGTAAAACATGAGCATGCCCCCGCATTGCAGACAGCGAAAGAAAAGTACCGACTGTCTAACAGGCGTGTGCTTTTCTAGCTGTCTGCAATGCCAGAAAGAGGAAAGATATTTGTATTCCCCTTTGAGTGGGAATACAAAGGGTGATAGGATTCGCTTCTGTGTGTCGAATCCGTAACGCTTGCAAGTGGGGGTTAGTATTACCCCCCACTTGCGGAACGCGGAACAAATGCCTTTCACGCCTTGATTTTCCTAGCTTTTTTTTGTTCCGCAACTTGCGGAACAATAGGCGGAACAAAATTAACTTGCGGAACAAAACTTTATCTGAATAAAGTGTTTTTTTGTGCAATATTTACTATTGACCTCTACAGAGTACATGTGGTAATGTTATCTACAGAGTACAGGTGTGAGGTGAGAAAAATGGCTAGTACAATGGCTAGTGCGTTTGTTGTTTGGAACAATCCCAGAGAACATATAACATATGAGCATGATAAAGAGGGAAATGTAGTATTAAATCCAGATGGCAGCCAAAAGGTGTTGTCTGTTACTCCTACATATCTTGCAGAACTTTCAAACAAGGAAATCTGTGATACTGTCCTTGCTATGTGGTGCAATAGTAAGCCCGGTCGAATTGGGGCTGTAGCTTACTGTGTATCTGGATTAGGTTTACATCACTTGCATATGGTACTTGAATCTTCCGATTCTCATTCTGACCGCTTTCGGTATTCAGCAATTCAGAAGATCTATGGCGTAAAGTTTCATATAGAACCGACAAGAGGTAGCAAGTCCGAAGCTGAGGACTATATCTATAAACGTGGCAAGTTTGCCGAAAAAGGTGAACAGGTGCTAGAAGTGTCTGTATCTGGTGATATTAAAGGCAATCAAGGTAATCGTTCTGATCTTGCTGGAGTGGAAAACATGATTGCACAAGGAATGACACCGAATGAGATCATGGACGTATCTATCACGTTAAGACGGTATGAGAAGATGATAAAAGACGCTTATTACCGGAAAAGAGACCTTGAGACACCTTTTGTTCGTGATGTTAAGGTTTACTATCATGTAGGCGAAACCGGAACCGGTAAGACTTTTCAATCCAGTATCCAGATTAATGAACTTGGTGCTGATCGTGTCTACTTCACGAAAGATTATGAAAATGGTTTCATGGATAACTATAGCGGACAGGAGATCTTGTGGCTAGATGAGTACAGAGGTCAATTAAAGTATGCTACATTCCTTTCTATACTGGATGTGTACAAAACTCAGTTACACGCCCGGTATAGTAACGTGCTTATGCTCTGGAAAGAGGTACATATCACAAGCGTACTTCCTCCAGAGGCGATTTATGAGAATATGATAAACTCTTCCCGGTACGCAAACCTTGATACATACGGTCAGTTAAAGCGTAGGATTGATACGGTTATATATCACTATAAGAATGAAAAAAATGAATACTGCCAGTATCAGCAAAAGGCAAGTGAATACAAGGACTATGAGACATTGAAAGGACTGGCGTTAGGTACATGTGATGAGCATGGTTGGTCTACTGTGTCAGACGGTGAACAGATGAAGCTGCCGTTTTAATCATTGTCCGGTGTAAATGTCAATATATCTTGCGGTTGGCAATCTAATAGGTTGCATAGCTTATTGATCGTTCCGGTCTTGATTTCCTTATTGTGAATTAGGTAATCTACTGTCTTAGGTGTTAGTCCGTTATTTCGTAGCCAGTTTTTGTTGTGTCCTTTTTCTTTTAATAAATCGAATAGTTTCTCGTAAGTTATCATGTTTAATACCTCCTAAAATATGCACAATAAAACCGTACTCTTTAGAGTACATTTTGTACATTATTCCATCTTGTACTCTAAAGAGTACGCTGATATAATTATTAATATAAAGAGAAAGAAAACAGGGTTTCCCCATTGTTTCATATCTTTATATTTTAACAAAAATAAGACATAAAAGAAAGGAAAAGGGTGAGAAAAATGAAAAATCCTAGCTTAGAACTGAATGAGGAAGAGTACAGAACTCTTCTATCCTGTGTAGAGTATTCTACGCATCGTGCGGAACTGTGTAGAAATCAGTTGTGCTTTCATGCGTTGGATGGACTTCTTACTGATAAACGTGATTATGAGTATTTGTCTAAACTAGATAGACAGATTGATGATATGTCACTTATTTGTGAGAAGAACTCTGCGGTTGCTGATAAGTTAAAGCGGTTTTTGCATGAAGTGGAGGAACTGGAAAATGAATAGTTTTGTATTGTCAGAGAATGAGGATGAGGATACCGTTACTCTCCTACTTCCAGACGATGAAAATGATCATGTCTGGAGTGTGCGTGAAGTAAGCAAGGAAGAAGCAAAGGCAATCTTCGCTAATGCAAGGAAATCGTATGATTCTGTTGATAAGAGTATCATTTCAAACAATCGACAGGAATATGTGACCTTGATGCCGGATGAAGCACAAGCGGAAGCATCGTTTTCGCATTTTTTGTTTATTACTCTTGTAGCTTTGTCATGTGCTGTTTGTATTGCATTGATGATAAATCTTGTTTTTAGTATTTTTGATCGTCCTTAAATTGCTGACCTATCGGCTTGACGGGGCATGGATACGCTATATATCTCCCATCTCACCCGGTGTATCCATGAAAAAAACTGAGATGGATGTAAATTGAATATTAATATTCAAAAGGAGGTTTATATTATTCAGCTTTATAAAGAACTTTCCGATCGTATTAAGGATTTACAATATCACGTTGAGCGATATGGATATAGCATTAATCGTATTCGGACTGAGGTTGAGGAAATCGAGGGAACCATCGCTTTTTATAGTCGCTATGAGTTATTAAGTAATGATGAGGTAGAACGCTTACGTTCTTTTTTAATAGCCCTCGTAAGCACATGTGCTAGAACATGTAGAACATAAAATCAGATTTATCCGCTAGATAGATTGCACTCTCTCTCAGTTCTTTATGCAAGAGTTTTATATTTTGGGGGTGATAATTTGGTCAAGGTAATTTAATAAAATACAACAACCACCGGCTGATAACCGGTGGTTGCTTATATCCTGGATATTAAATATGATCAATGATATGCTTTATTAACTCTACCGTACCATCGATTCCTAAAACGCTGGTGTCCAGACAATAATTATAACTGGTGGTAGCACCCCATTTTTTGGTTGTGTAGTAATTGTAGTAGGAAGCTCTTTGTTTTTCTGTCTTCTGGATATAGTCTTTTGCTTTTTCAGGAGTCAGTTCTCTTCTTTCTGCTACACGTTTAATACGATCCTCCATAGGTGCAAATAAGAAGAAATTAACGACGTTGCTGTAGTCAGCCAGTGCATAATCTGCACATCGACCAATCATAACACAAGGACCTTCATCTGCGATTTTTTTGATTGTATCAAAGGCTGCCAGAAATACCTTATGGTTGATTGGCATATCAATACCGTTTGCTCCTATTCCCAGAGAATATGGATCCATTACAATGGAATACAACAGACTGCTGGTTGGCTTTTCATCGAACTTTTCAAAGACCTCCTCGCATAAACCGCTTTCTTTTGCCGCACGTTTCAGAAGCTCCTTATCATAATATGGAATGTTCAGATCCTTTGCCAGTGCGATACCAACTTCACGACCGCCACTTCCACATTGTCTGCCGATGGTAATAATCGTATCTTTACCCATAATAACCGCCCCTTTCAGTTTCTGCATAGCCATGATGCTGATACAGGTATGTTGTAATTGTTTACCAGTATTATAGCAGATTTGAGAAAAAGTTGCTATGCCTCTTTAGGAAAGATTGCGAAAATTTGCTAATAATGTCTGAAAATAATCCGGTAGATCTGCATGAAATTCCATATATTCCTGTGTCCGTGGATGCATAAAGCCAAGCACACCTGCATGAAGTGTTTGTCCCTGTAGATGAAAAGGATCTTTTGCAGGTCCATATACAGTATCACCGAGTAGTGGATGGTGAATGGATGCCATATGGACACGAATCTGATGGGTACGGCCGGTTTCCAACTGACATTCAATGTGGGTATATTTTCCACCGAACCGCTCCAGAACACGGTAGTGTGTAATCGCATCCTTTCCGTTTTTATAGTTGATTGCCTGCTTTTTGCGATCAATCGGATGTCGGCCGATCGGTTGATGAACGGTGCCGGAGTCTTCGATTATATTGTCATATACAATGGCCTGATACTTTCGGGTAATGGAATGGCATTTCAACTGTTCTGCCAGAGACTGATGTGCAACATCATTTTTGCAGACAACTAACAGACCGGTTGTATCCATATCGATCCGGTGTACGATTCCGGGACGTAGAACCCCATTGATCGAGGATAGATGATCTTTGCAATGATACATCAGTGCATTTACAAGAGTGCCCGTATAATGACCGGCTGAAGGATGTACAACCATTCCCTTCGGCTTATTTACGATCAGAACATCGTCATCTTCATATAAAATATCCAGAGGAATATCCTCTGGAGTAATATCAACGGCTTCCGGTTCCGGAATCGTGACCTGAATAGAATCATTTTCCCGAAGCTTATAATTGGCTTTCACCGGCTGGTCATTTACCAGAATCCGGTTATTTCCGATCAACTTCTGGATATAAGACCGGGAACTGTCTGGGATCACCTCTGATAAATACTTATCAATCCGCATATTCACTTGTCCCCGGGTAATATGATAGTCCAATTATTCGTCTTCTTCCTCTTCGTCTGAAAATAATGAATCGATATTCGTTTGCTCAGGTTTCTTTGCTGTAGATACAGGTGAGGTTGGTGCTTCATCGGAACTGAAATCTACATGCTTTTCTGATGTGACTGTCTCAGAGTCCGTAAGAACAGAATCGGGAACTTCGGAAATGTCTTCTCTGTCTTCCTTTGCTTTTAGAAACGGTATGACACCATGAAAATCCTGCTCCTTATAACGGAACAACAGCAGAATCAACATAACTGCTACAGAAATTGTAACGTACATATCTGCTACATTAAAGACCGGAAAATGAATGGCTTTAATATATAGGAAATCAACCACCGATCCCTGAAATAATACATCGCCGTGAAAGACACGATCAATCATATTGCCAATCGCTCCGGAGGTCAGGAAAACCATACAGACACGCAATGGAAGAAAACGGTTGTCCTTTGACAGACGGACAAAGAGATAGCCCATTGCTACCAGAATAATAATGGTAAAAATCAGAAATACAACCTGACGATTCTGAAACAATCCCCAGGCCATACCCTTATTTTCCAGATAGTATAATCCGAATATATCCCCTATAATAGGTTTATAATCGTACATGGCTAACTTTTGTACTACCATATACTTTGCATACTGATCCAGACATATTAATAAAAAGATACTAATCAGTGCTCTTACATATTTCATTGCTGTTCAATAATCCTTCTAGCTATTATATAAAAGTAAATCCGGTGCTGTTTGCTTCTTCATCACCGAGCATTGCACGTTTTTCAACCTTATCTTCGACTTCGCCTTCGTAGGTGTCCGGTGTTTCTTCCGGTTCCTGAGTAGCAGCAGCCTTCGCTGTATCTTCTGACTTCTGAGAGAAAGCAAATGGATCTACTCCCGCATCTCCCAGACTGCTATCGCGTCCAAAGTCCATATTATAGCGGTCTGCATCATCGCGTTCACCCAGACGGCCGCTATCCTCACCGTTATCATACCCGGCTAACTGTGACTGCTCACCATGAGCCACAAAGTCGGCCATTGGATTTGAATTGATATAAGCATCATTTGCAGAAGCAGTGCTCTTGGCAAAAGCGGCAAAATCACTGGCATCAACACGGAAAGAATCGCTGGAAATCAAATCTAACTGAGCATTCAGGAACTGAGTGAACTGAGCCTTGTATTTGGTATACTGCTGTACCAGTGCAACGGTCTGGTTATGTACCTGCTCCAACTCGCGTTTCGCATCCGCCGTATGTTCCTTTGCCTTATTTACAGCTTCCATTTCTATCGTCTGAGCCTTTAATTCTGCAGTACGAATCGTTTCCTCTGATGTCTTTTCAGCCAGAACCAGTGCTTTCTGTAAAGAAGCTTCGATATTTTTATAATGCTGAAGTCCTTCATTCAGCATATTAATCTTATCCTTCATCTCTACATTTGAGCGATATAATTCCTCATAGCTTTCCAGAATCTCATTAATAAAGCTATCTACATCTTTTTTATCATAGCCAATACCGGACTTAAAAGCCTTTGACTGAATCTCTACTGGTGTAATCATCGTAGTTTATCCTCCCTTATTAAAATGAACCAAGATACGGAGATACCGTAGATTCATTTAAAATCTCATCTCGCAGATCACCGGATACCTCGATATCCTGAGGTGCTGCAATAAATATATTGCTGGAAATAGCCTGTAAGGTTCCATCAAGTGCATAGCAGGCACCACCGATAAAGTCAATGATACGCTGTGCGGCAGTCAATTCGATTCCCTCCATATTAATGACAATCGTCTTGCCATCTTTTAAGAAATCCGTTACGGTCTGAGCTTCATTAAATTCCTGTGGTTTAATTACATACACTTCGCTACCTCTACTATTCATAGATACTACTTTGTTGCTGGAACCGGATGTTGATCTGGATGCCGGTCTGGATGAACGGCTCCGCTTTGCAAAAGAACTTCCGGTATCATAGTCAACGTCGTCACTTGCAGTTGCTGCAGCCGATGCATAAGAACTGTTTTGTGGTTTGGATACTGTCGGCTTTTCCTTTTTTACCTTTTCTTTCTTTGGTTTTGGCGGCTCCACCAGATCTATCTCATCGTCAAATAAGTCGTCGTTATCATAATCATCGTCATCATCCGAACCGTTTAAGCTCAGAATATTCATGAATTTGTCTATCCCTTTTCCCATGGACTTGTCTCCTATCCCTAAATATTATAATTGCGTGCACCAAATATCCCGGTACCAACTCGAACCATAGTAGCACCCTCTTCTACAGCTACCGTATAGTCATTGGTCATACCCATGGACAACACATTCATATTAACATTATCAATGTTTCTGCTTTTTATGTCAAGCAATAATTTGTGCAACTTTGCAAAAATTACACGGTTATCTTCGGGATTTTCGACAAAAGGTGCAATAGTCATTAATCCCTGAATATGAACATTGGAAAGCTGTGCGATCTCGGCAACCGCATCCGGGACTTCTTCACAGGTGAAACCAAACTTGCTTTCCTCCCGGGCAACATTTACCTCCAGGAGAATGTCACAGTCTGCCTGCTTTTTAACGGCTTCTTTTTGAATCTCTTTTGCCAGCTTAACAGAATCGACAGAATGAATCAACAATCCCTTATCAGCAATATATTTCACCTTATTTGTCTGAAGATGTCCGATCAGATGCCAGTGTACAGGACGACTGACATGCTCAATCTTATCCACAAGTTCCTGAACCTTGTTTTCTCCGAATTCCATCATACCACAGTCAATTGCTTCCTCTATATCTGAGAGTGGCTTGGTTTTGCTGACAGCAATCAGAGTAACTTCCCTGGGATCGCGGCCTGCTTTTTGACAGGCAGTTTCTATATTTGCCTGTACTGCTTCTATATTTTCCTTTATCATAGCAATTCATCTCCTTATTTTCCTTATCGAAGTTATTGAATGATCTGTCCTTCCGTTACAGTGGATGCATCTAATATGATACGATCATACAGAGACAGACTGTAAGGACTCTTATCTTCTACTATCGTGAAGTCTTCATTCGATGTCAGAATATGGATTCGTTCGAATGCGGCAGTTCCACGGTTGATATTATAGACACCGGTCATAGTCTCACGACCGATATCGGACAGTGCCAGAGTTTCATCGGAATTTGTCTTTACCAGTACAGATCCCTCAGCAAAATCATCCGGATTCACATAGCAGTAAGTATCATCCTTATAATAAATGGATGGGGCAATCTGTGTAATGGAAAGATTGCCGGATTCATCCAGAGTTCGCAGATTAAAGTAAATGGCCTGACTGGAATTACTGCCGGTTGTCAGATAGTCCAATGGAATTCGCAGAACCTGTTTCTCGACGATTGCGGTATTTGGAATATTCAGCCCATCTTCCTTCGTCATGACAATCTCAATCGGAACAAACCGATCTTCACAGTAGTTGACCATCAGCTTATCCAGTGTAATGTTTGCAAAATATGCATCCCCATTCTGGATTACCTCAATATCTCCATAGACCTCATGTGTGACGTTTGGCAGATATAGAGTGACTCTGGTATCTTCCTTCAGACGATCGGCATCCTCTGCGGACAAAGGAAGAACCAAATTCCAGTATTCGCTGGTAATGAGCTTATAAACATTACTGCCCGCCTGTACGATTTCCCCGGTTTTAAGCGGGGTACTGGTATAGGAATCGGTTGAAAAGTCGGAAGCCGTAACATCTGCCGGTGTCTTAGTTTCATATCCGTCCTGATAAAATGTGACAACGCCGCTCTCCGGTGATGAAATCTGATGAAATGCACTCCCGGTACCGTCGGTACCGGTCAGCTGATCCAGAATCTGGCTGTTCGCAATATCCAGAACCTCAGAACTCAGATCATACTTGAACTCGTATACATCTGAAAAGTTTACATCCGAGAAGTAGTTTTCAAAGGATGACAGACTGGATTTGATCTCGGAATAACCGGCACTGTTCAAAGAAACTCCGTCGACGGAGGCTTCTGCGATCAGATCCGACAGAGAACCGGTCGCATCCAGTGTATAGACTGTCGCATTTTTTCCTACCCGTTGCCCGTTTCGAATGTAATAGTTTACATAGCCGGAGGTGTCAGTAGAAACCAGTTGTTCCTGTCGCAGTGCAAGTGCGTTACCACTGATATTTGTATCAATATAACTATTCTGTACTTCATAGACTGATACATGGGTCTGCTTCATACTGCGGATAATCTGTACCCCCAGAAAAATAAAAATCAGAACAAAAATGATAATACCGATATTGATCGTGGGTACATTATGAAATTTTACAACTTTTTGATTCTTTCCAGCCATAAAACCTCCTGAAAACAGGACGGGTGATAGACACCTGTCCTGCTATAAAGCGACACTGATATACTTATGAATCGCCTCTGGTAATTGATTTTTATCTGCAGATACACTTACAATGATCCGAAGATTATGCTCCTTGGAAATAGCTTCCAGAAAATCAATATAATCCTGTAATTTTGAAACATCTTCCACATGAGCAATCGTTAAAAAGCTATCCAAAAAAATAGCATCCAGGCTCCAGTTCTGCGATACGATACCATATAGGAAACCACGGAACATATCAAAACTGTCAATGTGGAATTCGGTCGCATTAATCATACGGATCTGATTGCTCAGTTCATACATATGCTTATTGTTCTTGTCTAAAAACACAATGGAACCACTGGTCAACAAGGCAGCATCATTCGCCTTTGTTATCAGAGTCTTTGTCTTTCCTGTGCCCTTTTCGCCTGCTATAATCTCAACCATAATGAAACCTCCTGTTTATCCATTACCACTAATTATAGTACAAGAAAGTGCTGAGTACAACTAGAAGTTGTAGAATGTAATCAATTTGCAGCGGAAGAACCTTCTTTATCAACCTGTGTCTGTTCCAATAGCTGCTGAAGCTGTGTATAGAGTTCCGACCGACTGCCGGCACCACAGATGACTGCAATATAATCCTGATTGTCTGTATCCGTTGCTTCAATGATCAGACAATAGCCGGCTTCGTTAGTGGTCCCGGTTTTTCCGTCCAGTACCGTAAGTCCCTCCGGTGTAGATACCGTCTGGGTAATAAACTGATTGGAATTCCGGATCGGTATTTCTCTGACACTGCCCTCTGCATCGGTATAGTGAATCATATAGTCCGGTAATTCAGCAATCGCCCGGAATTCGGGATGTGTAATCAGCTCCTTATAGATCAGATACAGATCATAACCGGTCGTGTAATGATCGTCATCATGTAGTCCATTTGTATTGACAAAATGTGTATGGGTAGCACCCAGTTGAGCAGCCCGATCATTCATCATAGTAACGAAGCTCGCTTCATCCCCGGCTACATAACGTCCAAGAGCGACGGCACAGTCATTGGCGGAAGTGATCAGCATACCATGCATCAGTTCATTGACACTCAGCGTGTCGCCAACCTGAAGTTCGAGGGATACTGCCATCGGATCCCCCAGATCGATCGGATCCGTTATCGTCACCTGATCGGTTAAGGTTCCATGCTCTAGCACCAGTAAAGCAGTCATGATCTTTGTGATACTGGCCGGATATATTTTTTCAAATGGATTTTCTGCTGCAACAACCGTATTCTCTGTATTGTTGATACACAGCTTTGTAGAAACGGAAGAACGGACAGAATCAGACGCTGGTATCACTGCATACTGACTGGCATACGCACAGTTCACAGCAGGAGCTACCGGTATCGATGTCTGATACTCCCGTTCGTTATTGATATGATAATAAGTCGCCGGTGCTGGTTCTGTCTGATAAGAATTGCAACCGGTCAAGCATATACATAAGCATGTCAGCACGCTTAAAATGCAAACCATGGAATGCTTCATGCCCTGCCTCCTGATATTGTGTTCTGGTTACCGATAGGCGTCCCGCCACTCCAGATCTCCGCGCTCTAACGCTTTGATCAAAAGCTCGGCAGTGGCAAGATTGGTAGCCAACGGTATATTATGTACATCACACAGACGAAAGATATTATTAAAATCAATTTCGTGTGACTTTGGATTCTGCGGATCCCGCAGAAAAATCAGCATATCCAGATCGTTGTTCTCAATCTGGGATCCAAGCTGCTGCTCACCACCCAAATGACCAGCCAGATACTTGTATACATTAAGATTTGTAACCTCTTCGATTAATCGTCCGGTTGTACCGGTTGCATATAGGGAATGCTTGCTCAGAATTCCACGATATGCGATACAAAAGTTCTGCATCAGCTTCTTTTTTGTATCATGTGCAATTAGTCCAATATTCATATAGCCTCACCTCAATACTTTTTTTTATGAAGTCCAACATTTAGTACCAGACCGATTCCGCCACAGCATGACAACAACGAACTGAGTCCGTAACTGACAAATGGAAGTGGCTGTCCGGTATTCGGCAAGATCTGTGTGGCTACACCGACATTGATAAATGTCTGAAAACAAAGCAGTATAGCTACACCAGCCGCAATTAACATACCCTCTGTATCTTCTGCCCTTCTCGCGATACGTATACATTGTAACACTATTAACAGTATGATTGCAATAATAAACACACAGCCGATGAAGCCCAATTCTTCACCGATAACGGAGAAAATAAAGTCCGTTTGCTGCTCTGATATCAGGTTCGCATCCTTTACCGTTGCTACTGTATCGGCGGTCAATCCCTTGCCGGTCAGCATACCGGATCCGATCGCCATGACGGAATTATCCTGCTGATAGCCGGTGGATAACTGATAGTCCTGTGGATACCGGAAGGCCAGGATACGTCCTAGCATATAATCATTCAGCAGCTTTTGTCCCGGCTGCTGGATGTACCAGAAAAACAAACTACTGGCCGGTACCAGAATCAACGTAACAATTCCGATCAGCTTATAGCTGAGACCGGCAAGAAATATCATGCCAAGCATCAGAACAAAGATGTCAATTGTAGTGGACAGATGCGGCTGTTTGTAAATAACCAATAACGGTACTGCACAGAATATCGCTATGATCAGCAGGTGTTTCCATGTATTTAGGTTGTCCTTAAACTTTGTAAGAAGTACCGCCAGACAGATGATGATCAATACCTTCGTGAACTCAGACGGCTGTATGGTAATGGAATTTCCGATACCATACCAGCGTCTGGCACCATTTACAGTCTTACCAAACGGTATGACACCCAGCAACATGATCAGATTCAAAATATACAGAACAATCCATAACTTGCAGAAGTAATGATAATCAATCAGTGACACCACTCCCATGACGACCAGACAGAAAATTAATCCGATAATCTGCTTTGGGGTATAGGAACTGTCAGCACTGTTGATAACGATGGTTCCGAATATACATGCTACTAACACTAGAAATACCAGTTTGAAGTTGTAATCACGTAATCGATATCCTTTTAACATTTTAATTGCCTTATTTAGTATTTGACTTTAATTCTTTGATTGGAATATTTGCATAAATTGCAGGAACGGTACCGTTGCCGCCCTCAGACTCTGTCTGGGTGATCTGGATATCCAGACCGGAGGCATCGATCTCCACATACTTGGAAATCACTTCGATGATCTCGTTCTTAATCTGCTCCATTACATCTGGTGAGCAATTCGCACGATCGGATACTAATAACAGCTTCAATCGGTCTTTTGCATAATTTCCAGAGGCCTTTTTCTTTCCAAAAAACAGCTCTTTTAATCCCATAGTATAGTGCCCCTCCTTAGTTATTAGACTTCTTGAACATGCGTGACAGCTTTTTGAAGAATCCATCGTTTGAAAGATCAAGGAATGGAACCTCTTCACCCATAATTCGCTTGCAGATGTTCAAATATGCCTTTCCAGGCAGTGTAGTATCTCCAACCAGCGGTTCACCCTGGTTTGTGGAAACGACGATGTTTTCATCATCCGGTACTGCACCGATCAGATCGATGGCAAGAATCTCTACAACATCATCGATGGACATCATATCTCCACGTTTTACCATATCCATACGGATACGATTGACGATCAGATTGATCTTCTTGATTTCATTTGCCTCTAACAGTCCGATGATACGATCTGCATCACGGATGGCAGATACTTCCGGTGTTGTTACAACCAATGCACGATCGGCAGCGGCAATCGCATTCTTAAAGCCCTGTTCGATACCTGCCGGGCAGTCCAGAAGTATGTAGTCAAACTCATTCTTCAGTTCATCCACCAGCTTTTTCATCTGCTCCGGTGAAACCGAAGTCTTATCTCTGGTTTGTGCAGATGGAAGCAAAAATAGATTTGGATACCGCTTATCCTTGATCAATGCCTGCTTATAACGGCAGTTACCCTCTACGACATCGACCAGGTTGTATACGATACGGTTTTCCAGTCCCATGACAACATCCAGATTCCGAAGTCCTATATCTGTATCAATCAGTACGACTTTCTTGTCCAGCTTTGCCAGACCGGTACCTACATTTGCGGTGGTAGTAGTCTTACCTACGCCGCCTTTTCCTGATGTTATAACGATTACTTCACTCACGTTTTATTCCTCCACTCCTGTATTCTTTATATGTTTATATCATTTAGAACCGACTTGCTGACAGGTTCGATATAAATATTATCATTTTCTACGAAGGCGATCTGTGCCTCCATTGGCTTACTGCCAAAGCGCTTCTTCGGCTTATCCGGTGCCCGCCCGATGATATCACTGATCTGAACCTGCATCGGTGTCATGGACAGAGCCAGAACAAACGCATGTTTATTGCCTGCGGCTCCTGCTATGGCAGTTCCCTTCAGGCTTCCGAGAATGATGATATTTCCATTTGACATAACGGTAGCACCCGGATTGACATCCCCGATCATAACCAGACTGCCGGAAGATTCCAGTGTCTGTCCGGATCGAAGAGTTCCCTTATAAAAGAGTCCGTCATTTTTCTCCGGATAGATGAAGTGTGTTTCATCTTCTGCTCCCTCCTGCGAGGATGGATAGTTGCCGCCGGTCTCTATAATACGATGAAAGTGTTCTTCGGTATCCTTATTATTATCAATTACATAAGGAATCCGCAGAGTTGTCCGCTTCTTGATCAGATCCAGGATCCGGTCAATCTCTTCGGATGACAGCTCCCGCCCCTCAAAGGTTATGGCACTTTGTGTATTGCTGTTAAAGTATTTGCTGGAATCGTCAAAGCGGACACCGATTTCGATCAGAAGATCTTCAAACGGAACATCCGGATCCAGAACCAAAACGATTCCGTAACGATTTCCCTTTATTATAACATGTTCTTTCATGAACTCACCTCTTCTAGTAATATATACCATATCCATAATTATTGGCAAGTAAATTAATCAGTGTGGACGCTGCTTCCGTCGACGGTATGATTCTCCAATAACTCCGGCTGGAAATAATAGGCATATACCATACTTGCCAGTTCTTCTGCGTTTCCGGAAGAATAACCGTAAGGAATAACGGTTGTTACCGTGATTTCCGGATTCTCATATGGTGCAAAGGATACGAACAGTGCGTGACAGGCTCTGGTCAGATCCTCCTGTGCAGTACCGGTTTTACCTGCGACTGCGACATCCATTCGGTTGAGCAGACTGGATGCGGAGGTGTTATCCGTAATTACCCGGCGCATACCGGAATATACGGAATCCCATAAAGCACTTGAAATCTCAGGATGAGAAGTTACAGCCTGTGCCTGTGTATAAACACTGCTACCTTCATAGTCTTTAATATCATTGATCAGAGACAGATCGTAGCAGTCGCCTCTCGTAGCTATGGTGTTTACATAGCGTGCCAACTGGATCGGTGTATAGCTGTTCGTGCCCTGACCGATTGCAGAACGAACAGGATCCTCGGTAGAGACACTAGGGGACGCCTCCGGCAGTTCAATGCCGGACTTCCGGTCCAGCCCAAATACAGATGCGTACTTGGCCAGCCGTTCATTTCCCTGTTGTTGATTATAGGTCCCGTTGTCCAGACTCAGGCGGTATCCAACTTCATAGTAAAAATAGTTGCAGGATACCTCTAGTGCGGTAGGAATATCAATAGAACCATGACTGCCCGGATAGATCCAGCAGTGCGGACTCGGTGTAATGGTATCAAACTCACCGCGGTCATAGATGCTTTCATTCAATCCCAGAACCCCTTCCTGTACACCGGCAACGCTGGATAGCATTTTATAAGTAGATCCGGGTGCTGTCCGCTGTTGGGTAGCCCGGTTAAACATTGGGCTGGTGATGTCCGAATTCAACTGCATATAGTAGGACGTATCGATGGTGTTTGTCAATCGGTTATTGTCATAGCTTGGATAGGTGACCAGCGCCAGCACCTTGCCGGTCTTGACATCTGTTACAACGACAGAGCCGGAGCATGGATCCAGAGCAAGCTGTCCCGGTGTAATCTCGATCTTCTCGATCTTGCGCCGCATGAAAGCATAAGCACTTAGGCTACCGGATTGCAGGGGAGCATAATCTTCGTCTTCGGTACTTAACACACCCTGATCATATAGCATCAGACAGACCTGTTTTCCACTGGTCACTCCAGATTGTATCATATATTTAATAATAAGTTTGTCGAAATCTTTGTCCTGTTGCAGCTCATTAATAATGTTTGTAACCAATGCAGTATAGATTTCTTCCGAATCATAATAGTCACTGCTTAACTCGAAGTTTGCAATATTGATTGCGTTCTGATTGATTGCATAGCGCAGATACTCACCCAGACTGATGGTCTGGTTTTTATTATAGGCAACAAAGGTTTCGTCATTATCCGGGATGACGGTTGCATCCAGAATCTCTTCTTCCAACAGCTTCTTGTAGATAAAGGCCATATAGTCCTGATCCTCTTCTGAAAGGTCCTTCATCGGAGTCTGAGAGTCTCTCAGATTTGTCTCAATCGAGGATAGAACCGTTGCCTGTCGGCCGGTGAAGGAAGTTAAGAAGTTTTTCTCGTTTTCACTGGCCTCGTCCGAACGGATGTGAGACATCGACAGGATGTTGTTATTAAACAATGCAAAGTACACATCATTGATCGGAATCAGAATATTCTTCTGGGTACCACGGGAATTCCCCTCTGATAAATGTGCCAGCAGAATACCCGACAGCTCCTTTTCCAGAGCGTCATAACAGTATTTTGTCAGATCACTGTCAATGGACAGATAGACATCGTTGCCGGCTACGGCATCGCGGCTGTCTACGACCTCCAGTACTCGCCCCAGATTGTCTACAAATAACTGCTGGGTACCGTTCTTGCCGCGCAGTTCACTCTCCATGGTGTTTTCAATTCCCATTTTACCGACTACATCGGTGGAAGAATATTGATCGTCCTTGGATAAGGTAGCATTATATTCCGCCAGTTCATCCGTAGAAATATTACCGATATATCCGATAATATTTGCAAAGTATTTGGAATCATTATAGACTCTGGTGGAATCGACCTGAACATCCATTCCCAACAGCTCGTCCTTATTTTCTGTAATCTGAGCAACACTCGCCTCGGATACATTCAGGGCAATCTTTACGGTCACATACTGCTGGAAACGATTCAGCCAGAGGGAATACCGGACAGCCATAATCTTTAGGGCATCTGCGGTAGAATATTCATCGGATATGTCAAAGTTTCGATTTCGCTTTGCATTATCATTATTTCGCAGATACCGGAAGATGTCATCGGCAGTAGCATTTGCATGTTCCTTCAGATCCTCTTCTTTGCTGACTGCATAAACCTCCATACGAAAACGGGTCAATGCCGTACCGGTGACAGTAAACTGTAAGTGACCGGCATCATCCAGCTCAATCGGGAAGTTACTATAGATCACAGAGTCGCCATTCGACTCCAGAATTCCAATGGTGTTATAGACAATCTGGTTTTTTAGATCATTTTCGGTTATTCCCAGTTCACTTGCCTTGCCGGAAAGCTGGGAACTGTTTCCATAGGTTACGGAATACGATATTTCATTATATGCAAGCTCCTTTCCGTTGCAATCATAGATGATTCCACGGGAAGCCGGTACGGTAACCGTACGCTCCTGCTTATAGATAAAGTTATCCAGATATTCCTGCCCATCAACGATCTGTAAAACAAATAGTCGATAGATCAAGATTCCAAAGAGGACAAAGAACAGAATCGTCAGCGGAAATAAACGATGACCCATATATTCCTTCAGAAAATCACGAATTGCACCGAATAGCTCCTTAATCATCTGGCGTCACTCCCTTCTTCTTTTCTCTTCAGCCACTTATTGATCCGAACCAGCGGTTTATATAGAATCAAGGTCATAATCATCGTATATACCATTTCCGGAAGCATAACGTGCAGAAAATAAAATCCGATATCCAGACGGTTACGCATGAGGTATGCAAACAGGTAAATGATAATATTATAGACCAGATCATTGACACCTACCATCAGCATAGGAAGCAGGATGTCTTCCATATAGTAAACACGATGAAAGAATCCGTTCACGTAGCCAAGATACATATAAAGCAGTGCATAAGGACCAATGACGGAACCATAGACAATATCCATAAGAAGGCCGGAGAAAAAGCCGACCAGAAGCCCCTCTTTTCTTCCGCGCATGACACCAAAGGAAACGGTAGGAATCAGGAGAAGATTTGGTACAATATCCGCCAGATTCAGATACCGGAAAAAGGCTGTCTGCAAAAGAAAGCAGATCAATATAATTAATAATTGTATGAAAAATCTACGCATAGGTTCACTCTTTTTCTACTGTTTGCTTCAGATCCAGAACAACCAAAACAGTCTGGATATGGTCAAAATCAACAGCCGGTACCAGATCTCCGGACATCGTCAGGTTATTACTGTCGAGGGTTAGGTTTGTTACATAACCGATCGTAATTCCCGGAAGAAACTTATCACTGATATTGGAAGTGACCAGTTCGTCTCCCTCGGATATATTTGCGGATTTATCAATATATTCTACCCGAATGTATCCTTCGTCCATATACTTTTCATCACCCTGCACACTGCAGATGGAAGAATCCGTTAAGAACATGGCACTGACATTGCTGTTATCATCGATAATAGAACGAACCTTTGCATAGTTCGGACCGACCTCGGTTACGATGCCGACCAGACCATTGCCTGCCATAACATTACATCCAACCTGGATCCCTGCATTGGTTCCTTTGTCAATAATGAAGGTGTCGAACCAGTTTCCGGCATCCTTTGAGATTACATTTGCAGCGACCTTTTCATAGTCCGGAAATCTGGAATCAAGTGCATAAAGCTCCCGCAAATCATTGAGCTCATTCATATCAGACGTTTGAATCTTATTATCGGTCTGATACGCTTCCAGTTGATTCCGCAGCTCTTCATTTTCTGCCTGAAGATTATGAATATCTGCTATCATATCCAGCTTATCGCCAACCCACTCTCCCACGACATTGATTCCGCGCTGCATCGGGGTGATCGTAACGCCGGTGATATAGCGAAGAGGGGTAAGAACACCTTCAAAAGCGAAGGAAAGTCCGATAAACAGCAGGCAGACTGCAGTCAATATCAGCAATATATACTTTGGGGGTATTTTGTTCTTATTATTAAATCGCATCTTTATACTTCTTTCTTGTTCTATTCAGGGATGACCGGATCCGGCTATAGCATCCGGTGTTCTGCAAAGCTATAATAGGACTGCGGTCCGACGATAATATGGTCAATCAAACGGATCTGCAGAAGTTCTCCGGCATCCTTCACCTGATGAGTGATCTGAATGTCCTCCCGGCTGGGGGATACATTCCCGGATGGATGATTGTGCACCAATACTAATTGTACGGCACCGCAACGCATAGCCTCCAGAAAGATTTCACGGGGAGATATCAAAGATGCATTCACAGTCCCTTTTGTAATCTCCTGCTTTCGCAGGAATTTACATTTCTGATCCAGATAGACCGCATATACATATTCCTGTGTAGCATAGCGGAGCTCCGTCATAAAATATTGTGCGATATGAACCGGCTTTCCGAGCAGGAGCTGTTTCTCCGGCATTTGCCGGGCCATACGCTTCGAAAGCTCGGCGATGGACTGGAGCTGTGTTGCTTTTACGGGACCAATCCCGGGAATCTGCAAGAGCTGTTCCCGGCTCAGATATCCCAGTCCGGACAGACCCTTGTGTATAGGATCTGCATTCAGAATCTGTCTGGCCAGCTGTAAGGAATTCCTGCCGGTTGTTCCGGTTCGCATGATGATTGCCAGCAGTTCTGCGTCCGTTAATGCTACGGTCCCGAGCCTGGCACAGCGTTCGTATGGGCGCTCGGACTCCGGTAGTTCCTTCATAACTTCTTTGATTGTATTTGTTTGTTTCATATCGGTCCTTTCTGCCGGAAAAGGACTCCAACTACAGGATCATAATCCGTTGTTTCTACAACAAACGGTATATGACAACCCCTATAATAATACCGATGATTCCACCGATCGTAATCTTTATCGATAATCCGAAGGTCAGAACGATGATTCCGAGATCCAGAACGACCGGTTCTGCCAGACCAAAGGACTGACCGAAGTTCAACCAGCTTAAGAATGAGACATCCTTTGTCAGCCAGCCGATGAATCCCCCGATTACGATGCCGGCGAGGATCATAAGGAATAATGCCCAGTTGTTTTTTCCTAACTTTCCACTTGCCATATGTTAAGCCTCCTTATCTTCCAAACTACTTTACCACACTTTTCCGACCTTATCAACTATCCGCTGCAGAGACTTCATAATTCCGTATTTTGCATGTGGATAGGTGATTCCGCCCTGAAAATAAACAGCATACGGAGGTTTAATCGGACCATCTGCGGACAGTTCGATCGAGGCACCGGACACAAAGGTACCGGCTGCCATGATAACGTCACTGTCATAGCCCGGCATTGCCCATGGTGTTGGAGTAACATAGCTGTCAATCGGAGAGGCTGCCTGAATCCCCTCACAAAAGGCGATTAACAGATCCGGATCACCGAACTCGACCGCCTGTATAATATCATACCGGGGCTCAGTTGCATTTGGTATCGTATGGTATCCTAAAGATTCATATACGTTGGCGGCCAGTATTGCTCCTTTTAGTGCAGAGGCTGTTACGGTTGGAGCTAAGAACAGTCCCTGAATGAAGCTGGCTGTTACACCCAGACTGGCACCCAGTTCTTTTCCGAGACCGGGAGCAGTCAGTCGGTAAGCAGCCCGTTCTACACATTCCTTCGTGCCTACGATGTATCCACCGATCGGAGCCAGACCACCGCCCGGATTTTTGATCAGGGAACCGACGGCCATATCGGCACCAACATCCGTTGGTTCAATCGTTTCTACAAATTCTCCGTAGCAGTTATCTACCATACAGATAATATCGGATCGAATCGATTTTATAAATGTAATTAACATTCCAATCTGTTCAACGGACAGAGTTGGCCGGGTGGCATATCCTTTCGAACGCTGGATTTCGACCAATCGTGTTTTATCTGTAATTGCATTTCGGATACCGTCCCAGTCAAAGGAGCCGTCCGGAAGCAAGTCTACCTGACGATACGTAACACCGTATTCTGCCAGAGAACCGGTGGATGGGCGGATGCCGATGATTTCATCTAACGTATCATAAGGTTTTCCGACCGGAGATAAAATCTCATCTCCCGGACGTAGATTTCCGGCCAGTGCAATATGCAGTGCATGGGTGCCACAGGTGATCTGGGAACGTACCAATGCATCCTCTGCATGGAAAATCTCTGCATAGACCTGTTCGAGAGCATCTCTTCCAATATCGTTATATCCATATCCGGTGGACGGATACAGATGTGCTTCGCTGAGCTGGTGCTTCTGCATGGCATGCAGAACTTTGGCCTGATTATACTCGGCTGTTTTATCGATGCTTTGAAAGCGTTCATATAAGGTATCTTCGGCTTTCTGGCAATATTCATATACCTCTTTATCGATTCCCATATCCGTATATATGGAATCCAGTGCTATATCCTTCATTTTATCCGATCTCCATTTCCATCATTCATATCTGTACGATTATTGACTATTTTTATTCGTTTGTAAATGCTTTTCCGAAATCTTCATGCATTTGTAAGATTTTTGAGGGCTATCCGGTTTAACATATCCTGCAAAATGGCAGTATCATCCGGATAGTCTGTCCGGTTTAGCCAGATGACATCCGGTTCCCGGCGAAACCAGGTGAGCTGGCGCTTGGCAAAATGACGGGTATCACGCTTGAGAATGTAAATGGCATCATCCAGCGTGCACCGGCCCTCCAGATAGTCTAAGATTTCTTTATATCCAAGCCCCTGCATGGATACCATATCACGGGTACATCCCATATCCTTTAGCATCCGAACTTCCGTTACCAGACCGGCCTCCAGCATCTGATCGATCCGTTGATCAATTCTGGCATACAGTGCCTGACGGTCATCATTTAATACAAAGTACAGGAACTGATACGGCGAGGTCCGCTTCCGCTGCTCTTCATTATGTTCGGATATCCGTGTTCCGGTTTGATGATAAAACTCCAGAGCCCGAATGACACGTTTTACATTATGCGCATGAATACCGGAAGCCGCAGCCGGATCTACTTCTGCTAAAAGCCGATGCAGATATTCCGGTCCCCGGTCAGTTGCTAACTGCTGCAGGGCATCACGATAGCCGGTATCCTCATTGGACTCTTCAAACTGGATATCGTAGAGCAAAGACTGAATGTAAAATCCGGTTCCACCCACGACGATTGGGATTGCTCCTGCTGCATAGATTTGTTCTAAGGCAGCTTTTGCCATCTGTTGAAAGCGAACAATGTTGAACTCTTCCGTCGGTTCCAGTACATCAATCAGATAATGCGGAATGCCCTGCATTTCTTCTATGGAGATCTTAGCGGTACCGATATCCATATGTCGATAAACCTGCATGGAATCAGCGGATATCATCTGTCCGTTGATCTGTTGAGCCATCTTTATAGATAATGCCGTTTTTCCGACTGCCGTCGGTCCGGTTAATATAATTAAAGGTTTTTTTGCTGTATTCATATTATTTATCCTGTATTCGCTTGAACTTCTTTTCCAATTCTGTTTCGGTCATTGCAATGATGGTCGGTCTGCCATGTGGACAATTATATGGATTCTCCAACTGCAGAAGCTGATCGATCAGGGCATCGGCCTCTTTGGTCGAGAGTGTCATGTTACCTTTTACAGCAGCCTTACATGCCATAGTTGCGATCTTATATATAAACAGATCCATGTTAAGATGTGGTCCTTCATCTGCCAGAGAATCTATGAAGTCAATGAAGATGTCCTGTGCAGCCAGACCATAGGTTTCTAACGGAACTGCCCGTAGCATGTATTCCTTTCCACCGAAGTTCTCCATCTGGAATCCGATATGTTCAAAGAAGGTCTGATTCTCACGCAGAACCTCCTGCTGTCTTGGATTCACGGAGATGACCAGCGGTGGATTCACCTGCTGGGATACGATCTCCCGGTTTTGATACTGCTTCATGAGCTTTTCATATAGTACCTTTTCATGTGCCGCATGCTGATCCATGATAAACAGATTATGTTCGTATTCAATCAGCCAGTAGGTACGAAAGAGCTGTCCGATCAACCGATGCTTTGGTCTTGCCTCCTCCGTCATAAAACCGGAGGAAAACAAAGATAACTGTTCCTGTACGACCGGCTTTGCCGTGTAGGTGTCAGAAGGCTCCTGCACGACAGTTGTCTGAGCAGTATTCGGTACCTCTGCTTCCGGCTCCTCCGGTGTTAGTTTTCTGTCGAAGGAAGGAGTAGTCTGCGGAAGTGGAGCCGATGACGGAATTGATGTCTCCGGAGCGTTGGAGAGTCCGTAGATGCTCTTTGGTGTCTCCTGTTGTTTCCGTTGAACTTCAAATGGTTCCGGTACCGAGCGGGTACTATGCTCTGCCGGAGCAGATGCCTTTTGATTTCCCTGATGCACCTCCGGTATCAATTCTTTTTTTAGAAGCACATGGCGGATTTCTTCAAACAGGAATTGATAGAGTTCATCATTCCGGCTGTACCGCATTTCCATCTTTCGCGGATGCACATTGACATCCAGTAGATGGGAGTCAACGGTAATATATAAGGCTACAAGCGGAAATTTGTGTATCATAACGAAGGTTTTATAGGCCTCTTCGATCGCTCTGGTAATTACCGGACTTTTGATGTATCTGCCGTTTACAAAGTAGTGTTCAAAGCTGCGGTTTCCCCTGGATATATACGGCTTTGCTACATACCCGGACAGTGTCATACCATCCCGGCTGACCTCGATTGGCAGTAGATTGGCTGCAATATCACGACCGTAAATATGATACAGGATATCTTTTAAACTGCCGTTTCCGGAGGTGTTTAACTTGTTTTGTCCGTTTTGTACGAACTTAAAGGAGATATCCGGTCTTGACATGGCGATCTGCTCGACCAGTTCACTGACATAGCTGCCCTCTGTCATGGCAGTTTTTAAGAACTTTCGCCTGGCCGGAGTATTATAAAACAGATTTCGGATAATGATTGTAGTGCCCTCCGGACATCCGATCTCTTCCCTTGTTTTTTCCACACCACCATGGATCTCATAGCGGATACCGGTTAAAGAGTCCCCGGTTTTGGTAATCAGTTCAACCTGCCCTACCGCAGCAATGCTGGATAAGGCCTCTCCACGGAAACCCAGCGAGGAGGCAGTCAGAAGATCCTCAATGCGGGTAATCTTGCTGGTTGCATGTCTTAAAAATGCGGTTTGAACCTGATCGGCCGGTATCCCACAGCCATTGTCCGTAATCCGGATGAAGGAGATCCCCCCCTCTTTAATCTCTACCGTAATAGCGGTCGCACCGGAATCGATGGAATTCTCCACCAGCTCTTTTACAACAGAGGCCGGACGCTCTACGACCTCACCGGCTGCGATTTTATCGATTGTATGTTGATCTAGTACTTGTATCATTTTTATCTTGCCCTCACATTCTATCCAATATAGTCAAACAGACTGTATTGATCAGAGTCTGGGATATCCTTTAACAGTCCTAACTGAGTAAATTTTTCGATGGTAGACTTTCCAATCTTTGCCATGTCCCGAAGGTTATCCTTCGAAGAGAAACCACCCTTTTCAAGGGCTTCCTTTGCGGCAACCTGTACCTGTGCGGCAGCCTTGCCGCCCAGACCTTCGATGCTGCATAGAGCCGGCATGATCTTGCCGTCTATGATCTGGAATCGTTCTGCATCTGCCCGGTAGATATCGATCGGCAGGAACTCAAAGCCACGTGCATACATTTCTAAGACGAGCTTCATATCCTTTAAACTATCCATATCCTTGTTCTTCTTATCCTCGGACTTACGAATCTCCTCCATGTGGTACTCCAACTTGGACCTGCCAAGACACATGGTTTCGTAATTAAAGGCATCTGCACGGATACTGAAGTAGGCGGCGTAATATTCGAGTGGATAATAAATCTTATACCAGGCAATCCGCCATGCCATCATAACATAAGCTGCGGCATGGGCTTTCGGGAACATGTATTTGATCTTCTTGCAGGAACCGATATACCATTCCGGTACACCGTGTGCCAGCATTTCTTCTTCCCACTCCGGCTTTAAGCCTTTTCCCTTTCGGACACTCTCCATGATCGTGAAGGAAAGGCCCTTCTCCAGTCCCTTATGAATCAGGAACACCATGATATCATCTCGACAACAAATCGCAGTAGAGATGACGGCAATTCCGGACTTAATCAGATCCTGAGCGTTGCCCAGCCATACATCCGTACCATGTGCCAGACCGGCGATTCGGACCAGATCGGAAAACATCGTTGGTTTTGTATCCAAAAGCATCTGCATAGCAAAGTCAGTACCGAATTCCGGGATACCCAAGGAACCCAGAGGAACCCCTCCGATATCTTCGGGAGTAATGCCGAGTGCCTCTGTACTCTGAAAGAGTGACATAACTTTCTTATCGTCAAGTGGTATCGTTTTACAGTCGATACCGGTCAGATCCTCCAGTCGTCGGATCATGGTCGGATCATCATGTCCCAGAATATCCAGCTTCAACAAGTTATGATCAATGGAATGGTACTCAAAGTGTGTGGTGATGATCGGGGTGGACTGGTCATTCGCCGGATGCTGGATCGGTGTGAAGGAATAGATCTCTTCGTGCTTTGGCAATACGATCATACCACCCGGATGCTGACCGGTCGTACGCTTTACACCGGTACAGCCGACCGACAGCCGTTCAATCTCACAGCTCCGCTTCTGGATTCCACGTTCTTCAAAGTACTTCATTGCCATACCATAGGCCGTTTTATCCGCAATTGTACCGATCGTACCGGCACGGAAGGCATGTCCTTTGGTAAACAGCTCCTCTGTATACTGATGTGCATTTGCCTGGTATTCACCTGAGAAGTTCAGATCGATATCCGGCTCTTTGTCACCCTTAAATCCTAGGAAGGTCTCAAATGGTATATCATGTCCTTCCTTTAACAGCTTATGTCCGCATATTGGACAGTTCTTATCCGGCATATCACATCCGGAGTTCCCGGAAAACGCCTGCACCTCCGGCGAATCAAAGTCTACATAGTGACATTCCGGACAGATATAATGGGCAGACAGCGGATTTACCTCTGTGATACCAGCCATGGTGGCAACAAACGAGGAACCGACGGAACCTCTGGAACCAACCAGATATCCATGATCGTTTGAATCCCATACCAGCTTCTGTGCAATGATATACAATACGGCAAAGCCGTTGGATATGATAGAGTGCAGCTCTCGTTCCAGACGTTCGACTACGACCTCCGGCAGATCCGGACCATAGATTTCATGCGCTCTGGTATAACAGATATTTGTCAGTGTTTCATCTGAGTTCTCGATGATAGGCGGACACTTGTCCGGTCGTACCGGTTTAATATAATCGATCATATCCGCAATCCGATTCGTATTGGTGATTACGACCTCGCGTGCTTTATCCGTACCCAGATATTCGAATTCCTTTAGCATCTCATCTGTCGTCCGAAAGTACAGAGGACTTTGGTTATCAACGTCTTTAAAACCCTCGGATGCCTGAATAATGGCACGATAGATGGCGTCCTCCGGATCCAGAAAGTGAACATCACAGGTAGCAACAACCGGTTTATGGAACTCGACTCCGAGCTGAACAATCTTTCGGTTATATTCCTTTAAATCCTCTTCGGATTCAATCGGATAGTTATCATCCTCTATCATAAAGCGGTTATTTCCAATCGGCTGGATCTCTAAGTAGTCATAAAAGTCTACAATTCGGGTGATTTCTCCGTCATCGGCTCCATTTAGTAATGCCTGATAGAGTTCGCCTGCCTCACAGGCAGATCCGATGATCAGACCTTCGCGATACTTGTTGATCATGCTCTTCGGCATAAGCGGCCGCCGATTAAAGTACTGGAGATGCGACAAAGAAATCAGACGGTATAGATTTACACGGCCAACTTCGTTCTTCGCCAGAATAATTCCGTGGTAGCGGCGGGATTTCTTTACATTATCTGCAGAATCCGCAGCCAGAGTGTTTAACTGATCCAGATTCTCAATCTCCTTCTCCATCAGCATATGAATGAAGCGAAGAAACATCTCGGCAGTTGCCTCTGCATCATTTACGGCACGGTGATGGTTTTCCAGTACGATCTTTAGTTCCTTTACCAGACGATCCAGTGTATACTTACCCAGATGTGGCAGTAGAACATGTGCCATTCCCAGTGTGTCTACGATTGTATTATCAAAGCGAAGTCCCTGTTTTCTGGCCTCATTCGCAATGAATCCGGTATCAAAGGATGCATTGTGAGCAACGACGGCAGCATCCCCACAGAACTCCAGGAAACGCGGCAGAACCTCTTCGATATTTGGCTTGTCTGCAACCATTTCATCGGTAATACCGGTTAAACGGGTAATATTATATGGAATCGGACGTTCCGGGTTGATCAACTGGGAAAAACGGTCTACGATCCGTCCCATCTCGATCTTTACGGCTCCGATCTCTGTTATCTTATGAAATTTTGCATTTTTTCCGGTTGTTTCAATGTCAAATACGACAAAGGTGTCCCGAAAACTTTGACCATGTGATCGGATGATCAGACTCTTTAGGTCATCTACAAAGTAGCCTTCCACACCATAAATGATCTTAAAGTCCGGATTGACTTTTACATGATTGGCAATCGGAAATGCCTGTACAACACCATGATCGGTAATGGCAATTGCTTTATGCCCCCAGGCATTGGCACGCTGAATGATCTTTTCAATATCAACTACACTGTCCTTATCGCTCATGACGGTATGCATATGCAGCTCTACTCGCTTTTCCAATGACTGATCCGTTCTTGCTGTCCGGAAATCACTGGCATTTTTAATGCCGACGATAGAACCGAGTGTTACTTCGTTTGCAAAGGTATCAAATGATACGATACCTTTTATCCGGTAAAAGGAACCTTTTTTGAACAGTTCCAGAAACAGTTCCAGATCATCATTGGATAAAAATACCTTTCCGCTGATGGTATCGGTATAGTCTGTGATATTAAACATGACGATTGTTTTATTGTTTCGGATTTCTCTGGTTTCCAGTTTAATGATCTGACCATGAATCACAACCTCACCGAGTTCACCCTGTATGTCGGAGATCGGAATGAGCTCACCTTCACAGTTTCTGCCATAGAAGACATCCGGGTCTTTTGCGGTTCGTAATGCTGAACGGCGATACTTCTCTCCTTTGCCATATGGTTTGTTTCCGGAATCACCGCTGTGATTGCTGTGAGAGGCTGCAGGAGCAGGTTTTTCCTCCACACGACCGCCTACCGTTGCTTTATTTTTGCCGGAAGCAGCTGCCGTCTTCTTCGGCTCAGCTGTTTTTGCCGGTTCCTCCGGTGACGGGGCGTTTTGTTCCTGTTCTACGGCACGCAGACGTTTTAACTGCTCCTCCTGCTGCTCACGTTCCTGAAGCAAACGTTTTTCATGTGCTTCCTTTAATGCAGTCTTATCCTCTTCCCGGAAGTTAAAACCGATCTGAATATCCATCTGAAACCGATCCCGGAAGATCCCCAGCAGGATATCCTGAATTTCATGAAACCGGCATTTGGCTAAATCAGAATTTGGCATCGGTATAGTTAACACGTTATCGTTAACCACCCATGCCTCATCCTTTACTAACAGATAATTGATCGGATCCAACTGCTTTAGTTCATATAATAAGCTGTCTCCGTATTCGGTGCAGATATCGGATAACTGATATCGATCAGATAGCTGATAGAGTAGATTTAATGCTACTTGTCTGGTACCCGGCACCATGTTCCGTGCGTAGGTCAGTAGCTCATTCTGGAGCTGGATCACATACTGTTGATGAATCAGGTGATGTGATACAACGTAGATATGTAGCAGCTTGGACCGTCTGCTGAACCGCACTTTTTCTATATATACATCTTCAAAATGTTCTTGTAGAATCTTAGAGGGTTGATAGCCGGAAAATAGTCCCAGGATACCGATCTTCCCTTCTTCCATTCTAATTCCTCCTTCACGACTGACGGCCTGCGTCCTGCCAGTGGTCTAACTCGTATTTTAACGCTCCGAGCAGTTCGGATTCCGGCATTTTCTTTAGAATCTCTCCTTTTTTCATCAAAAGACCCTCTCCGTTTCCGCCTGCGATACCCAGATCGGCTTCTCTGGCTTCTCCGGGACCATTCACGATACACCCCATGACTGCAACCTTCAGATTCAGATGCTCATAGTCGGATACCAGAACTTCTACCTGATTGGCCAGCCCGATCAGATCAATCGAGGTTCTGCCGCAGGTTGGACAGGAAACGACTTCGATACCACCCGTACGCAGATTCAGAGCCTTTAGGATCTGCTTTGCTACAATTACTTCATTTACAGGATCCCCGGTTAAGGATACCCGTATGGTATCTCCGATGCCTTCATTCAGTATAATCCCCAAACCAACAGAGGACTTTATGGTACCTCTTTGCAGAGTGCCGGCCTCTGTAATGCCGACATGCAGTGGATAATTTGTCTTCTGGGCGATCAACTCATGTGCCCGGACGCACATCATGACGTCAGAGGACTTAATGCTGATAACCATTTGGTCATAGTCCAGAGCTTCTATCATGTGTACTTTATCTAAAGCACTTTCTACGATGCCTTCTGCGGTTACACCATGATATTTTTCCACCAGATCTTTTTCCAGAGAACCACTGTTAACACCGACACGAATCGGGATCTGTCGTTCTTTTGCTATATCTACGACTGCTTTTACCCGATCCGGACCACCGATGTTACCCGGATTGATCCGAATCTTGTCAGCACCGGACTCCATCGCCAGAATCGCCAGACGATAGTCAAAGTGAATATCGGCTACGATCGGAATGTGAATCTGCTTCTTGATCTCGCCGATGGCTCTGGCAGCCGCTTCGTTGTTTGCTGTGCAGCGGATGATTTGACAACCGGCCGCCTCCAGATCCAGAATCTGCCGAACTGTAGCAGGGATATCTTCCGTCTTAGTATTAGTCATAGACTGAATCAGAATCGGATGACCACCGCCGATGATCTGATCTCCGATTCGTATCTCTTTCGTATGATTTCTATAGATTATATGCTCCATTGTAACCCTCCACCTAGTCAAAATCTGTCATCTTCTATGAAATAAACAGATTTCGTATATCTTTAAATGTAATAACCACCATTAGTACCAGCAACAGAACAAACCCAATTGCATGGACAAGGGCTTCCTTTTCCTTTGGAATCGGTTTTCTGGTAATCAACTCTACAAGTAAGAACAACAGTCTTCCACCGTCCAGTGCGGGCAATGGAAGCAGGTTCATAACACCCAGATTTGCACTGATCAGGATAATGAAGTTCAGGACATTTAAGACAACCAGATAGGTACCTTCGGTTTCCTGCGCTTCCTTCATAGTATCATTCATCACATCTGCAACACCGACGATGCCGGATACCTGATTGATGCCGACCTTTCCGGTAACCATTTCCTTCAGACTGACAAAGGTCGTCTTTATCCAGTAACGAACCTCCAGTGCACTTCGTTGAATATCCGTAAAGAAGTTCGCTTTTGTACGGACCAGATAATCGCCCTCTACCTGATAGCCACCCTGAAGTCCCATCAGATATCGACCGGCTTCTTCGCTGTACTTCGGTGTGACCTCGATCTGTCTTATTTCACCATCCCGCTTAACGGTCAAGGTGATCGGATCATCCGATGAGTAAAACTGCATGAAAGTCGTAACCTCCCGAAAGTCATAGATTCGGTGATGATTTATATGGGTGATAACATCGCCTGTCTGTACGCCGGCGTCTGCTGCACCGGAGTTCTCAGCGACATAGTTTACCTCACTGGTCAGATATCCTGCCATTCCGATCAGGATCATGGATACCAGAAATGCCAGTATAAAGTTAAAAAGCGGTCCTGCGACAATCACTGCCAGACGGGACCAGATCGGTTTGTTTGTGAAAGCACGTTCATCCTTACAGTCCTCTTCGTCCTCACCCAGCATCATACAGTATCCGCCGATCGGCAGACAACGAATGGAATACTGCGTTTCTCCGCACTTTCGTTTGAAGATACATGGACCCATTCCGATGGAAAATTCGGTTACACCAATACCGGTCCATTTACACATCAGGAAATGACCAAGTTCATGTATCATGATGATAATACCAAATACCAGTATGATGACCAGTATATTGATAATGCTGCTAATTGTTGCGTTCACACTTCCACCTGCTCTCAATATATTCATAGGTCCATGCTTCTACACGTAAAATCTCTTCTACACTTGGAGACTCTATGTTCTTATGTGCTTCTACACAGTCCTGAATAATGTCATAGATATCCAGGAATGCAATCTTTCGCTCCAGGAATCGAGCAACTGCATATTCATTGGCTGCATTAAAGACAGTTGGCAGACTGCCGCCCTCTCGTCCGACCTGATATGCCATCGCCAATCCGCGAAACACATCCATATCCGGCTTTGCAAACTGAATGGATGCAATTGTATCAAAGTCCAGTCGTTTACCCGGCAGATACCGTCGTTCCGGATAGAACAGGGCATATTGGATCGGGAGCTTCATATCAGGTGTTCCGAGTTGTGCAATCACGGCACCATCCTTATACTGTACCATTGAATGCACCACACTCTGCGGTTGAACAACGACTTCCACATCATCCATCCCTACATTAAATAACCAATGAGCTTCCATAACCTCCAGTCCCTTATTGACCATAGAAGCGGAATCAATCGTAATCTTCTGCCCCATACTCCAGTTAGGATGCTTCAGGGCATCCTCAACATGAACATGTGCCAGTTCTTCACGCGTCTTTCCGCGAAATGGGCCACCGGAAGCAGTCAGAAGAATCTTATCAATTTCATTTTCGTGTTCACCGTTCAGACACTGGAAAATCGCAGAATGTTCACTGTCTACCGGTAGAATATCTACATGATAGGTCTTTGCCAGCGGCATAATAATATGACCGGCGGTTACCAGTGTTTCTTTATTGGCAAGTGCAATATCCTTTCCTGCCTTGATCGCAGCGACGGTCGGCTGGATGCCGATCATGCCTACAATCGCCGTTACTAAAACATCACTTTCCGACTGAATGGCAACCTCAATCAGACCATCCATACCGGAAACGACTCTGACATCCAGATCTGCCACCATAGTTCTTAGTTTTGCCGCATTCTCTTCTTTCCATACAGCGACTAAAGATGGATGAAACTCCCGGATCTGTTGTTCCAGAAGTTTAATATTGCTACCGGCCGCCAGTGCAGTCACCTGTAGGTCTTCGTGATAATATCGAACAACATCCAGAGTCTGGGTTCCGATGGAACCGGTCGATCCAAGGATGGCTATTTTCTTTTGCATGATATCCTCCTAGCTAACTTAACGATACATCTGAAATAAAAAAGTTACCATATAAAATACAATCGGTGCGGTAAAGATCATACTGTCGAAGCGATCCATGATACCACCATGTCCCGGAATCAAATGACTGTAATCTTTGATTCCGTAATTTCGTTTGATACCAGATGCAGCCAGATCCCCTACAACTGCCGGCAGAGCACCTACTCCGCAGATAATTCCGAACAGCAAAGGAAAGTGTTCCGTTGTGCTGCCTGTAATATTCTGATAAATAAATCCATAGGCAACGCCCAGACCGGCTGCGCCCAGGATTCCACCAATAAATCCCTCCACACTCTTCTTTGGACTAAGATGTGGAAACATCTTATGCTTGCCGATCAGGATTCCTACCAGATAGGCAAACATGTCATTTCCGCAGGAGCAGATCAGGATTAAGATGACAAAGTAAAATCCATGCTCCATGTTCCGAAGCTGTTCGATATAGCTCAGACATACCGGAACATAAAAGAATGAAAAGAAGCAGCTGACGGTCTGCTTAATGTCGTGCTTCGGAAAGCGGAATACATATATCGTCAGAATGATCAGAAGATATAGTATAAACAGCAAAAGCTCCGTTCCGGCCGGCCCTGCCGTAACATATTCCCGTACATACAATAAAACATTATAAAGGACGGTGAAGATATAGGTTACAACAGCCAGAGAGGTCTTATGTACATTAAATACCCGCAATAATTCAAAGACACCACCCAATGAAACTGCCAGTAATACAACTGCCAGAACCCATTTGCCGATGTAGATTGCACCGCCGCCCAGTGTCAGCATAACCACCGTACTGGCCAGCCGGATTAAAAAGCTTTTGGTTTTTTCATTTTTTTTACTTGACTCCGCCATACCGTCTATCCCTTCCATTGTAGTATCGTATTGCCTTTATCAGTTCTGCCTTATCAAAGTCTGGCCAGCATACATCCGTGAAATAAAACTCCGTATAGGCCAACTGCCACAGTAGATAATTTGACAGTCGTTCTTCCCCACTGGTTCGGATCAGCAGATCCGGATCCGGCATGTAGCCGGTATCCAACTGAGAGGATATATAGGATTCATCAATCCGGTCAATGTCCAGCGTGCCGTCCTTTACATCGGTCGCAATCCGGCGTACGGCACGAGTGATTTCATCCCGACTGCCATAGTTTAAAGCGATAGTCAAAGTAAGTCCTTGATGATCCTTACTCATCGCCCACAGCTCATCAATCAGGATGTTGATGTCATCCGCCAGTCTGGAACGATCACCAATGACACGCACCGTCAACTTATCACGCTTAATATGGGTTTTAAAGGAAGACAGATACTGTCTTAAAATATTCATGATTCCGCTGACTTCCTCGACGGAACGCTTCCAGTTTTCGGTTGAGAAAGCATAGACGGTTAAATATTTCACACCCAGATCATATGCATCCTGACAGATCTGCTCTACATTCTTTGCACCCTGCAGATGACCGTAGTTTCTTGGCATACCACGTTTCTTTGCCCATCGACCGTTCCCGTCCAGAATAATCGCAATATGCTCCGGTATATTCATCATTTCTCCATTGATTACCTGTTCCATATAGACTCCTCCCAGGTTCTGTATGCATCATTGTCATCAGTACTATGTTTTACTATATTCTTAGCCGGCTGATTTCAGAAGTGAATTATACTGTCATAATTTCCTTACACTTCTCATCAACGGCTTTGTCAACTTTATCGACATACTTGTCCGTCAGTTTCTGAACCTTATCCTCCAAATCCTTTAACTCATCTTCTGAAATTTCATTTGCCTTATTCTGTTTCTTAAAGGCGTCATTTGCATCCCGGCGGATGTTACGGATCGCAACCTTGGCATTCTCACCCTTCTTCTTAACATCCTTTGACATTTCCTTACGTCTGTCCTCTGTCAGTTCCGGGAAGTTTAAGCGTACAGCTTTTCCATCGTTGTTTGGTGTGATTCCCAGGTCGGAACACAGAATCGCCTTCTCAATCTCCTTGATCAGAGATGATTCCCATGGCTGGATCATCAGTGTACGTGCCTCCGGTACAGAGATATTTGCTACCTGCTGTAATGGGGTTGGCTGTCCGTAGTAGTCGATACGGATCTTATCTAATACATGTGGATTTGCGCGGCCTGCCCGAATGCTGGAAAACTCGCTTAACAGGCTATCCAGTGACTTGTCCATTTTCTCTTCGTACTGCTGTAACATAATATAGAATCCTCCTTAAAATATACTGCTTATGCATGAATATAAGTTCCGGTAAAGGTACCGGTCATTGCGTTTACGATACTGTTTTCTCCGTTCAGCCCAAATAACTTCATAGGCATATGGTTCTCCACTGCAAGTACAGCTGATGCAAGGTCAATAACACCCAGCTTCTGATCTACGATGTCCTGCATCTCCATGTTGTCATACTTCTTTGCGTTTGGATTCAGCTTTGGATCCGAATCATACACGCCATCGATTGCCTTACCGGACAGAATAACATCAGCTTCGATCTCAACAGCCATTAAGACGGTTGACATATCGGTAGAAAAGTACGGATGACCGGTGCCGCCGGCGAAAAATACAACGGTACCGGCTTCCAGTGCTTCCAGTGCATCATCCTTCCGGAAGAGCTTTGTCATATTTCCACATTCAAATGGTGTCATAATCATTGTTTTCATTCCGGATACGCGGAACATCTCGGCAACATAGATACAGTTCATAACGGTTGCCAGAATACCGATCTGATCAGCCTTTACCCGATCCATATGTTCACTGGTACGACCGCGCCAGAAGTTTCCGCCTCCGATTACGATCGCAATCTGCTTTCCGGCCTCCAGTGCAATCTTTACCTGACGGGCAACCTCCAGTACGGTTGCTTCATCAAAACCGGTCTTTTTATTCCCGGCCAGTGCCTCACCGCTCAGTTTCAATAAGATTCGTTTTTCTTCCATGATCTGTATACTCCTTTATAATTATGCAAAAAAGCTCTTAACATCAATATCTGAATAGCACTGTGAGCAAAAGCCTTCGATAACTGCACCGTTGTTGATCTGTACAGAGCGAGACTTAATATTTCCCATGATAACTGCGGTAGAATCCACGATGACCGGTCCCTTGATATCCAGATCTCCGTTTATAGCACCTGCGACAACGGCAGACTGAGCATCTACATTTCCGACGATGACAGAACCGACACCGATCTTTACACTGCCGGTACTGGTAATCTCTCCGGTAATCTTTGCCGCATTTGCATATACTTCACTGGCGTTTACCTTGCCGTTGATGTTGCCACTGACAACCAGCTTTCCATAGCAGTTCACATCTCCTTCTACACTACCGATGATATCTACGGAACCATCGGTAAACAGGTTACCTTCAATCCGGGTCCCCTTTGTGATGTAGGTGGTGCTGTCACTGATCTCTTCCGGTGCTATGGCAGAACCGGTTTCCGGTGAGGGTTCTGCCTCTGTGATATCCTTTACGGTTGTGATTTCAATAACCTTATCTTCGTCCATTGCGTCCTCCTGCTTCTGTTCTGCTTCGTTCTCTTTCTGCTCGACGGTAGTCTGTGGCTGTTCCTCTTCGGTCGATACTTCCGGTTCTTCCGTACTCTGTATCGCAGCGTCTGTCACCTCTGTTTCGGTATCTGCAGTTGTATCGGCAGGTTCTTCCTCTACCGCAGCGGTTGCGATATCCGACTTGCCGGAAAGCAGATCTGCCAGAGCACTCATATCATCTGCATAGCCATCGGTCTCTGTCTCTGCCTCCGCCAGATCGGCTTCATCGATCTCGATATCATCCAGATCCGCCAGATCGACATCGTCTGAGCTGTTGTCAGTTTCTGCAGGTGCTGCCTGTTCCTGAGACATCGTATCTACATAGGTCTCATCGGCAGGAACGGTTTCATCCAGAGTATTCACCATATCTTCATCATCATATTCACTGACCACTTCATCATTTTCGGGCATCAGTTCATTGACGGCTTGTTTCATATCGTTCTTAAAGTCTTTAAAAAATCCCATAGGACCCTCCTTATATATGTACTATAGAAACGGAAATTCTGTGACGGCTCCATATAACTGTGCAACCAGATGATTCAGATGAATCACCCGAATCATTAGCACCACATTTAAAATGACAGAAGCCAGAATCAACAGGGATGCTATGATCAAGATTCCCTGTTTCATCTGGTTTATGCGTTTTCGATTTGTAGTTGCCGGTATCTTTTGCTCTGTCATCGGATAAGCCTCATTTCCCATTTAATGAAAGCAGATGAGGAGCCTTATCAACTCCTGTCCACATATGGGAAAATTATATCATATCCCTTCTGAAAATTATAGACCAAAAAAGAAATTCTTCAAAATCTCTCTGCCCTGTGGGGTCAGGATCGACTCCGGATGGAACTGAAGGCCGTATACAGGGTAGTCCTTATGACGGATGCCCATAATTTCACCGTCATCAGCGGTTGCTGTGATCTGAAGGCACTCAGGGATTGTATCCGGAAGTACTGCCAGAGAATGATATCTGGCAGCTTCTATCACCTTCGGCATTCCATGAAAAATCGGACAGGTGGTATCAATGGTCACGTCTGACTTTTTACCGTGCATCAGGCGTCCGGCATAGGAAACGGTGGCACCGTAGGCTTCACAGATTGACTGATGTCCCAGACAGACACCCAGGATCGGGAATTCGCGGCCCAGTTCCCGGACGACCGGGATACAGACGCCTGCATCGGCAGGACGACCGGGCCCCGGTGATAAAACCAGAGCGTCCGGATGCAGTTCACGGATTTGGGAAACCGTCAGTTCATCATTCCGGATCACACGGATATCCGGACGAAGGGTACCGATTAGCTGATATAAGTTATAGGAAAAGCTATCATAATTATCGATTAGTAGTATCATTACTCAATTCCTCCTTCTGCATCCTTCAGTGCACTCATTACCGCTTTTGCTTTATTGATACATTCCTGATACTCTTTTTCCGGAACGCTGTCAGCCACGATTCCGGCTCCGCTTCTGACGAAGATTTTTCCGTTCTTCTTAAATGCCAGTCGGATGGAAATACAGGTATCCAGATTTCCGGTGAAGTCCAGATAACCGATGGCACCGCCATAGATGCCTCGTTTGTTGTTCTCCAGCTCATTTATGATCTCGCAGGCACGCAGCTTCGGTGCTCCGGATAAGGTTCCTGCCGGAAGAACGGCATCGACCGCGTCAACGGCAGAGAGGTCATCCCGCAGTTCTCCGCGTACTGTGGATCCGATATGCATGACATGAGAGTATCGCTCAATGGACATATATTTTTCGACTGCTACAGAACCGAACTTACTGATCCGGCCCAGATCATTCCGGCCCAGATCTACCAGCATATTATGCTCTGAACATTCCTTCTCGTCTGCCAGCAGCTCCTGCTCCAGCCGGAGATCTTCCTGCGTCGTCGTTCCTCTTGGACGTGTGCCGGCCAGCGGAAATGTGTGAAGTTCACCATCCTGTAGTTTAACCAGTGTTTCCGGAGATGCACCGGCGATCTCTATAGAGTCGCTGGAAAAGTAAAACATATAAGGAGACGGATTCAAGGTCCGCAGAACACGATAGGTATCTAAGAGGCTGCCTTCAAACTGTGCTTCCAGTCGATTGGAAAGAACAACCTGAAAGATATCGCCTTCCCGGATATAGTGTTTTGCCTTTTCAACCATATCGCAAAACTGTGTTTCGCTAAACAGCGGTTGAAAGTCTGATTTGAGATGACCGGGTGTATAAGCAGCAGGCTGCCCCGTTTTCAGAAGCTGTTTCATCGCTTCCAGCTCCCGAATCGCCTCCGGGTAGGAATGATCCAGATCATCAGTAGATGCATTTGCAATCAACAGGATCTTCTGACGGAAGTTATCGAAGCAGATGACCTTATCAAACAGCATAAGGTCAACATCATTGAAGTGTTCCTCATCCTCTGCATCCAAAACAAGGGAGGGTTCACTATACTTGATATAGTCATAAGAAAAATAGCCGACTAAACCACCGGTAAAGGCAGGAAGATTCGGAAGTTTCGGACTTTTATACTGCTCTAACAGGGATTTTAGATAGCTGCCCGGATGATTTGTCCGGAACTGCTGTTTGTTCCCATGTTGGTCGGTTACGGTAACGCTGCCGTTTAAACAGGTTACTTCCAGTGTCGGATGATATCCGAGAAATGTATAACGTCCCCATTTTTGGGAGTCCTCGATACTCTCGAGAATGTAACAGTGCTTGCTTACATTTTGCAGAATCCGTAATACCTGTATCGATGTATAGGAATCCGAATATATTTCCATTCCAATCGGTATTACGCGATAGTCTCCAGTGGCAGATACCTTTTTTGCTTCTTCCAGTGTGATCGTGTTCATAAGTGTGCTCCTTTCTGGTTTCATGCTAGCTCTGACGCAATGGGACAGATAAAATCCGGCGGAGCCGGTAATGAATCGCATAAAAAATCCCTGACAACTATAGATTATCTATAGCTGTCAGGGACGAATCATCATAACTGTCAACTCGCGGTGCCACCCTGTTTCACGGAACAACCATGCTCTCAGAAATACTAACATATTTCCGGCTACTAACGTAAGCCTTACGTCGTAGAATACTCGGCAATATACCTTTGACTACGCCCTCAGCAGTCCATTTGACCGGTAGTTACCTGTCTGGTTCTCAGCATCCCAGACTCTCTGTACAGCACCTCTCCCGCCGTTATCTCTGCGTCATCGGTTTCTCATATTTATGTGCTTATTATACTAGGTTGACATTATCTGTCAAGTGAATTCAGATATTGGATCATACCGGGACCTAATACAGCCGTTGGTCTTGCCAGAAATCCGTGCTTTTCATAAAAGGATTCCCGACCCTTGGCGCACATCAGGCAAAACATCATCTCGGACCCCTCCTGCCGCAGCTCTTCCACCCGATTTTTTAATCGAGTCAGAATCAGAGAGCCGATTCCCCGGCTCTGTACCTCCGGTAATACGATCAGATCCTGCACATAACAAATAACAGCACCGTCTCCGACCAGACGTCCCATGCCGACACATCTGCCGTCACGATAGGCAGACACAACATACAGACTGTTTTTTAACGCCAACTGCGCCTGCTCCTGTTTTAAAACCTTCCAGTGGACACCGGCACGGAGTGCCAGATAGGTATCAACATCCAGTTCATTTATTCTTAGCTCTACTTCGTCCATATTCAACCCTTCTTACAGACGAACCGGGATTCCTCTGCCCTGCAGATAGTGCTTCAGATCAGAAATCTCCAGTTCTTTATAGTGGAATAGAGAGGCTGCCAGTGCGGCATCTGCCTTTCCTTCCGTGAGTGCTTCATAAAAATGCTCCTTTGTACCGGCACCACCGGAAGCAATCACAGGAATTCCTACATTTTCTGATACCAGTCGGGTAAGTTCAATGTCATATCCGGCCTTTGTTCCGTCACAGTCCATGCTGGTAAGAAGAATCTCACCGGCACCCAGGCGTTCTACCTGCATTGCCCATTCAATCGCATCCATTCCCATGTCGATTCGACCGCCATTTTTATAGATATTCCATCCGGAACCATCTTCCCGCCGCCGGGCATCAATTGCCACCACTACACACTGACTGCCAAACTTATCGGCAGCCTCCGATATTAACTGCGGGCGATCAATGGCTGAGGAATTTACAGATACCTTGTCCGCACCTTCCCGCAGGATCGCACGGAAGTCTTCGACAGTACGGATACCGCCACCGACAGTAAACGGTATAAATACGGTTTCGGCAACTCTTCGTACCATATCCACAACGATTGCTCTGGCATCGGAAGATGCTGTAATATCCAGAAATACCAGTTCATCCGCCCCTGCCTTATCATATGCAGCTGCGATTTGAACCGGATCGCCGGCATCCTGCAGATTCACAAAGTTAACGCCTTTTACAACTCTGCCATTTTTTACATCCAGACAGGGAATCATTCTCTTTGTATGCATTATTCTGCCTCCTCTGGTTCTATGAAATTCTTCAGAATCTGAAGACCTACCGCACTGCTCTTTTCCGGATGAAACTGGCAGGCGTATACATTCTTATGCTCTACCGATGCGTGAATCCTTGTAGAGTAAACAGTGGTAGCCGCCACATCCTCCGGATGGTCGGCCTGCAGATAATAGGAATGAACAAAATATACATACGGATGGTCAACCAGTCCTTTGAATAGGTGTGCACCCGGTTTGATATCCAGAGAGTTCCAGCCCATATGCGGAATCTTCAGCCCCGGTGCGTCCGGAATCCGCAGAATCCGACCGTCCAGAATTCCAAGACCGGTTACCCCCGGTGTTTCCTCACTGCTTTGAAATAGTAGTTGAAGACCCAGACAGATTCCGAGAAACGGAGTCCCTTTATCTACGACATCATAGATCGTATTTACCAGCTGATATTCCCGAAGCTTTGCCATCGCATCTCCGAAGCTTCCAACCCCCGGAAGGATTACCCGGTTACTGCTTAGGATCTGATCTCGATCCCGCGTAATACAGGCTTCCTGCCCCAGATAATTTACGGCTTTTTCGACACTTTTAATATTCCCTGCATCATAATCGATTATTGCTACCATTCTGTCACATCCTCTATTGTATATTATTGTTCCGACGTGTTGGAATAACTCATGCCGTCGGTTAAATCCATGATCGTATCTGTATAAGTCTGTGCATCCATAGTCAGAAGATTTTCTGCGTCGGCTAAGGACAGATGGAAGTCTGTATCCAGTGCGCGCAGAATCATATCTCGGACTGTATCCATATCACTTGCGATATCCAGCGAAGCGGCAGTATCATAATATTGATCGTAACGAGCCAGTCCCTGAATCAGTGCGTCCAGAGCCAGATCCGGCCGATCCATAGTGACATAGTTTTGATATGCTTCATACTGGCGTTCAACATACATAACAGTGGTTACTTTATCGCCCAGCTCCTGATCGTGTTTCTTTAAGTCAACGCCTAACAACTCCCGATAGGCAAGTCCATACTTCTGGCGCTCAAAATAGTTCGAAGCCTTTACAACCACCTGTGTGTAATCAAATATATTCGTACCTGTGATGATGACACCGCCGATTCCCAGGAAGAACAGCATAACAATTACAACCAGAACCTTATTCAGCTTCTTAGGCGGACCCTCTGTCGCCAGTTCCTTGGCCTCTGCTTCCCGGATTGCTGCTTTTTTAGCTGCCAGTCTGGCAGTCTTTTCATCCTGCGATTTCTTTTTCTTTTCGTTGGCTTCCGCCTTTTTTGCCTGCTTTTCTTTCTTTTTCTCCAGTTTTGCCTGCTTCTTTTCTTCTTTTTCCTGTTCGATGGCTTCTAACTGCTCCGGTGTAGGCTCCTCATCTTCATCTTCTCCAAACAGGACATCCATGAAGCCGCGTTTCTTTTTCGGTGTTTTTGATATATCAGTAACATCCTTTAGTTCCTCCGGTATCTCAAAGTCCGGAATCTCTTCTTCTGTTGAATCTGTTTCTGCTGTGGGTGCTGTATGTTCGATCCCCAGCATTGCAAATAAATCATCCATATCACTGCCGGAAGCCTCGGCATTCGCCTGGGACGTTTCTGACTCAAGTGCAGTCTCAAATATTGGAGCCGGTTCCGATGCAGGAGTAGCCTCCGGCTCAGAGGTGGTTTTCGGCGTCGGAGCCGGTTCTGCTTCGGGTGTTATCTCTGTCCCGGTATCATCTGTTGTATCCGGGGATCCAAAGATTTCATCCATGAGTGTGTCCAGATCATCTCCCGGTTTGGATGCATCGGATGCCACTGAGGAATCATCAGATGCAGGGATAGGAACTGCAGGATCCGATATATCCATAGAGTCTGCCATATCCGTAGAATCGAGTGCTCCTGCTGTCGAATCGGCTTCTTCTGCGTGCTTCAACTTCTGGAATTCTGCCTCGAAATCATCATCGGAATCATCCAGATAATGTTCGTCGATATCCATATCGGAAAATCGATCAGTCTCTGCCTGAGGTATTGAAACACCCGGATTCATCTTTGTTACATCTATATCATCAAAATCAATATCATCAAAGTTCATGGAATCCATATCCAGATCCGCCAGATCATCCAGATCATCCAGATCCGCCAGATCTTCGGTTGGAATCTCTGCATCGGACCAGGCAACATCCTGAATTTTGCCTGCATCATGGTCTAACGTATGCTCCAACTCATCAGAGGATTCTGTTACCGTAGTATCCGGGGCAGATGTACGCATCGGCTCCGAATCCGGGGCAGAATCTTTATTCTGTTCTTCAGCTTCTTTTAATAATCGATCTAAGTAATTCTCGTCCATGTGTACCCCACCTTCTTTACGAACGCTTTCTTGTTAACTATACAATAAGCACCGTCAAAAAACAAGTTGCATTTCAAAGAGAAATATTATATATTATAGGTGTTTCGTTGGTGGTACATCATAAAAGGAGGGAATAATATGAAATCTTCAATGTATATGGAATTCCAGGGTAAACAGTTAGATGAAAAAGAAATCGTGGCAAGTGCGAAGAAAATCTGGGTGGAAAGCGGAAATAAGGCTGCAGATTTAAAGTCACTGAAGCTTTACATTAAGCCGGAAGAGAATACAGCATACTATGTATTCAACGATGAGGTTACCGGTTCCTTTGTATTAGATTAAATACATACAGGTTGTAAGTAAAAGAACAAGCAGGTAAGGATATTACATCTTCCCCTGCTTGTTCTTTTTGTTTATATTTTTGCTATTTGATTATTGATCGTATCCAACCAGTTCGTCGATGATATGTACCAGATTTCCAATCTCCGGTTTTGACACCTGTGCATTTGCACCCAGACGATTGCCTTTTCGCTTCATGTCGTCATTAATCAGAGATGAGAATATGATGATTGGAATATTTTTCAGTTCATCATCTTCACGAATCAGTCGTACCAGTCTGTGACCATCCATAATCGGCATCTCAATATCTGTAATCAACAGTTTTGCTCCGTATTGAACACCGTGGTTCTTTTTCAGGGCTGTTAAGACATCCCATGCCTCCTGACCGTTCGCCTTTAGTGTCAGATTTGTATATCCTGCCTGATTCAATGCATCATGTAACATGGCAGACAACATCGGTGAATCCTCGGCAATCAGAATCGGAACGTCGCTTCTCTTCCGCTCGCCCAGTTCTGCGATCTCAGATACTTTCAAGCTGGTTTCCGGACAAATCTCTTCTACAATCCGTTCGAAGTCCAAAATCAGAATCAGCTTATTATCCTTCTTGATAATACCGGTTGCCATACCGGTTCCGTTTGAATTGATCGTCACATCCGGTTTTACAATATCTGTCCAGGAAACCCGGTGGATCCCCAGTACCTGTTCAACATGGAATCCTATGTGGAGATTATTAAAGTTCGTAATAATCAACATATCAGAGCTTGTATCGCCTGTTTGTTCAAATCCCAATATGGTAAACAGATTCATAACTGTGATAATATCGCCTCTTGGCATAAACATCCCCTCGATACAAGGATGTGCGTTCGGGATCGGTGTAATCGGCTGCATGGTCAGAATCTCTTTAACCTTTGCCACATTAATACCATAGTGATTTCCCCCAACGATAAATTCCAGAACCTCCAGTTCGTTTGTTCCACTTTCCAGTAAAATATTTGTCTCCAAATTCATCAACCCCATTTCTATTGTATATGAATCACAGATTCTTCATTCTTGTATGTAACACGGATATCCAGTGACTGAATCTGTGAAATCAGATCCTTCGATATCTGAAACACTAAAACTGCGGACTGTTCATTTCCGGCAGGTACTACACTCTCATAGGTACCCAGATCATCCATCAGGATCGTCAGCATCGGACTGGCTGCTTTGGTCTGATTATAGACCAGCTTATAGTTAATATCTGTATTCAAAAGATCAACCGCAATATCCTGTGCAGTGATATTTGCAATATCAAACTTTATGACGACCAGTTGATAACCCGGATCTGCTTCCAGATAAATAAAAGCACCATCCTGATCTACGGATGGATATCGATCCAGAAACATGCACTGATTATATGTTATGGATATACCCTCCAAGCCTACGATCTTCCCAATATCAATCTCACCCGCTGCATCAGAAGAACCGGTTGTATCTTCTGATGCGGGTGACTCGGTAGAGGAACTCTCCTGCGGTGGTTGAGTTGAAGGTTCTTCGGTTGTTCCTTCGGTTGTACTATCCGTCGAGGGAGCCTGCGTTGTCTGCTCCGTTGCCGGAACCTCCTCTTCTACGAGGGAACTGGTATAGTCCCGATCATATTTTAGCAATAAATCTGCAGCATATTCTGCAATCACCCGATTTTCTTCGTCCGACAGTTCTACCCCGCACCCTGTCAGAGTAACGGATAATACCAAAATAGCTAACAGGCACCATAGTTTTTTCACACGGCACCTCCCATAAATATTCAATTTATTTTAACACATTTCCTAACGATCATCAAGAAATATCCGCGTCCAGATTGAAATAAAATTCTACACCATCGTCTACATTTCGGACACCGTATGCCTTGCCGTGTGCTTCCATGGCAGCGGCAACAATGGATAATCCGATTCCGCTTCCGCCGTATTCTCTGGTTCTTGCCTTGTCCACCTTATAGAATTTGATCCAGATCTTGTCAAGTTCATCCTGTGGAATCTGCTTGCCGGTGTTATAGACGACCACCTGCAGTTCTTTCTCCATCGGAACCAGACGGACAGTAATTTTTCCACCCGGTGTGACATAATGGATCGCATTGGTGATATAATTCGTTACAACTTCTTCAATCAAAAACTCATCGGCCCATACATACTGTGGCTGATCTGTCTGGATCTCCAGCTCCGCCTTTGTGTCCTCACGCAGAATATCAGATGCCTGACATACGTTCTGAATCAGTTCAACAATATCAAATCGGGTCATTTCAACCTGGCCCTGTCCGAATTCCAGTTCATTTAAGGACATCAGTTTCTTAACCATATTGTTCATTTTATTCGCTTCATCCATGATGACTTCACAGTAGAATGTCTGACTCTCCGGATCATCATTGATGGATTCCTTTAGGCCCTCGGCATATCCCTGGATCAAAGCAATCGGTGTTTTCAGTTCATGGGATACCTGTGAAAGAAAGTCCTTTCGCATCTCATCGATCTGGATCTTTTTCTCAATATCATGATGAAGCTCTGCATTTGCCGTCTTTAGTTCTGAAATCGTAGACTCAAGCTTGGTTGAGAGCTGATTCATACTGTTTCCCAACTCTCCGATCTCATCCTTACTCTTTACAGTTACCTTTGCATTAAAGTCAAGGTCACACATACGTTTCGCAACGATCGACATATCATGGATCGGCTTTGTGAAATAGCGGCTGATACAGGATATCACGATCGCCGCCAGAAGCAGAATGGCGATACTGAAGTATAAAAAGATTTTATTCGTAAAGGTGGCACTATTATTGACTGCATCCATGGAAGTCCGGATAACGATCAGGTAGCCGTTACTTAAATATCCGGTCAGGTCATAGTAGCCAGTCTTCATCCGATCATCCTGATGTTCTTCAATCACATATGGGCGGTCTTCATCCAGAAATCCGGGATTGTCCATCAGCTTCGTCATAGAACGCAGGCTGTCGAACATGGTTCCCTTTTCATTTGTAGTCGTATAGATCTTTGTAGAACCGTCACTAACAACGATAATGGCATTATTCGGATTGTTTAATCCTTCGAATCCGGTCTTTAGTTCATCATCCGTCCATGTGCTGTTCGAAAACAATTCATCCACCTGTTCATACAGACTCTCAAGGTTTGCTTCTGCCCGTGCCTCAAACCAGAGAAAGGAACTGCGGTGATATAAGATCCAACTGGTAGCGATAATCGCTCCGATAAAGAATATGGAAACAGCAGTCAAACGAAATTGAATCGAATGTTTCATGCTTTCACCTCAAACTTATAACCCATTCCCCAAATGGTCTTTATATATTCCCCTTTATCCTTGAGCTTGCTTCTCAGCTTCTTCACATGGGTATCAATGGTTCTTGCATCTCCGAAATAATCATAATTCCATACATTGTTCAGGATCTTTTCTCTGGATAATGCAACTCCCTGATTCACCACAAAGTAGTGTAAAAGCTCGAATTCCTTGAAACTAAGCTCAATCGGTTCGCCATCGATCTTTACCTGATGGGCATTGACATCCATTTCGATGCCGCCTGCCCGTATCACATCCTCTGCCTGCAGGTTGCTGGTACGACGCAGTACAGCTTCTACACGGGCGACCAGGATCTTAGGACTAAATGGTTTTGTAATATACTCATCAATGCCCAGATTGTACCCCAGAAGTTCATCCCGTTCATCAGACTTTGCGGTTAACATGATGATCGGCACCTTGGAATACTGGCGGATCTCCTTGCATACCTGCCAGCCATCCATCTTTGGCATCATAACATCAAGAATCACCAGTGCAATGTCTTTGTTGGCAAAAAAGACATCCAGGGCCTCCTCGCCGTCTCCGGCTTCTAACACCTGAAAATCCTTGTGTACCAGAAAGTCTTTTACCAGCTTTCTCATTCTGCTTTCATCGTCAACGACTAGTATCTTAATCTTATCCATGATTATTATACCCCCAGCGGTTTTCTTTTTATCAGTGTAACAGAGGAATATGTTAAATGTGTGAAATCCATTTCATTATTCTTCTGTCTCGTCAAGAACAGGGGATGGAATTCCCAGTTCCTGCTCTTTTGCCCGTATCACAGCTTCTCGCTGATTCAGACTTTCTTCCCAGGAAGCGTATTTGTTCAGCACCTTGTTCTCGGCATTGATATAGCCGGTATTGGGATTTAACACCGCAACGGCAAACATGGCAAGAATCAATACGATACAGCCACCTATGATTATATAGTGCCGCTTCTGACGAACACGCAGGGTTTGAAGCTCCGCATTCAGATTTTTTACGATATTGGACTGCGATAAATCAACACCGGGACAACCATTAATCGGAACACATGGTAAAGAAAGATGCTCTGATTTTAATTGTTCCTCCAGATATTCCCGAAATTCACTCAAAAACTGATATCCGACAGGTGTATGAAAGACATTTCGTTTTACCAGCCGTGTATAAAGCTCCTGCATATCTGCCAGATTCGTAAAGTCAATCTTTGCCTTCAGTGCATCGATATTTTGCTGCTCTTTCTCAGCCTGTCTGGCATCCTTAGGATTATCAAATTCATAATTTCCGATTATCCAGCGATCCTGCGGCTGTGGGTTTTGTGTTTGTTTCTGTACGGATTCCATTCAGATCTCCCCCTTTCTTTCTGAAAGCACAAGGGGTATTCAAAGCCACCGCCTGAACACCCCTTGTCATAGATATAAGATATATGTGATTATTCTGCCTCTGTTGTAGCGGCTGCTGCGGAACCGGTCAGAGTGATCTCGTGTTCACCGGCTAACGCCTGCACCTGCGACTCGTAGTCTGCAAAGATCGTCTCAGACTCTGCAATCAAATCATCCGCATCATTCAGCATATCGGTATCGCAGTCTGTAATAGCCTCTGCCACCTTCTGTAAAGCTTCCATCTGCTTGTTTGCACCATCTACACATACTGCCTTGACAGCCTGCACCTCTTCTGTCTCCGGTGCGACTGCATCGAGTGCATCTAAGTATTCCTGATACTTCGGAATAATCGTATCATTTAATGCGGTTAAGAGCTGCTGGGAATCCGCATCCTCACCGGATACCTTTGCATTATACTCATCGATTGCTTCCTTCTGAAGAGCCTGAGCATCAGACATGTCTGTCAAATAGGTATACAGATCATCCTTTACCGGATCACTCTTTCCACAGGCTGTTGCAGAAAGCATCAGACCAGCCAAACATACTGCTACGGTTATCTTCTTTATGAATCGTTTCATATCCTATCTCCTATGTATTTCTTATAATGATTGTATGTATGATTATTTATATATTGTATGATAGATTTGAAATGAAGTCAATGCCGGTTCTGCATTATTTCTTAATCTTTCTTCTTATAAAAAGCCGGATACATATCCCTGCAAAAACTACCGCAGCCACTATTAGTATCGGAATCACCGGAATTGTCTGAATGCCTGTATTGATCAGTTTAAGCCCCTGATAAAGTGTGTATACACCAAACACAGAGAATATTGCGAATGCCAGTGTATTTAGCAATCCTTCCGGCACCTTACTCTTTAACAGATACCCTACCAGCATTCCGAGAATGTCTGCTGCAAAAAGTCCCAGAGAACAGCCAAGCCATACAATCAGTGCTGCTCCCATCCCCTCGTTTGCACCAAATGTGATAGCGGTCAACTGTGTCTTATCGCCAAGCTCTGCTACAAAGAATGTACAGAAGACTGCCAGAGGTGCGAATTTAATCTTTGATTTTCCCTCTTCTTCCTCTTCATCGTCATCATCACCGGCGATCGTGGATGCTGCAAAATACAGAAATGCCAGTGCTGCAGTGGCCTTAATGAGCCAGTCCGGAATAAATTCACTCACAAGCCCGCCTGCAAGAACAGCCAGTCCATTCAGTACAAGAATTGCAGCGGCCGTTCCCAATATAATATCCTTCAACTTATATTTAGATGTAAGTGCAATCAGCATAAGCTGCGTTTTATCTCCCATTTCTGCTATAAATTCCGTTAAAAATACTTTGAAAAATAATAGCATGTGTCTTCTGCTCCATTTATCTTATTATAATATAAACCGCATATGCGGCATAAAGTGCAACCATTACAAGTCCCTCGATTCTTCCAATCTTCTTCTTGGTTCCTGCAAATATCCATACACAGATTGTAAATCCGATCAATACACACAGATCAATAATATTCTCTGTAATGATACTGATTGGGCTGATCGCAGATGCGATACCGAGTACCATAAGGATGTTAAACACATTGGAGCCGATGGCATTACCGAGTGCCATATCAACCTCATTCTTTCTGGCTGCCACTATAGAGGTTACAAGCTCCGGAAGTGATGTTCCTATGGAAACAATCGTCAGTCCGATCAGGGTCTGACTCATTCCAAGATCACTTGCGATCCTTGATGCAGCGTCTACAGTTATATCTCCGCCGATGGCAATCGCAGCCGCTCCGCCGATGATGAAAAGGATACTGATCGGCACTGAACGCACCTTAATCTCTTCATCCGAACCGCCTTCAATCTCCACCTTTCTGCCTTCTTTGCTTGCTTTTAATGCAATCCTAATCATGTAGAAAATGTACCCTGCAAAGACTGCAATGAATATTACACCATCAAGATGTCCCAGTGTCATATTTGATTTATCGCCCAGACCGACGATTCCCAGAAGTAATAAAAGTCCCGCACAGATAAGGGAAAGTGGGATATCCCGCTTTATTGTTTCCTTTGCAACATTTACCGTTGCTATCATCGCACACACACCAATCACAACCATCAGATTGAAGATGTTGGAGCCCACGACATTACTTACCGCAAGTTCATTATTGCCTACAATCGAAGCGGATACACTCACCGCTGTCTCCGGAAGGGATGTCCCCATTGCAACGATTGTCAGTCCGATAATGATAGACGGAACATGCAGTCTCTTTGCCACACTGGAGCTTCCTTCCACAAAGAAGTCTGCACCTTTAATAAGCAGTACGAACCCTATGACAAGGAACAAAACAACAAGTGCAAATGGGGCGTTGTTAATAAAATTTTCCATGGCTTTCTCCTTTTCATTCTCCACAACAGTATTGCCAGCCGAAACATCTGCGATCACCGGTATCCAGATAAAAAAAGGCTCATGTATATCAACCATCTGCCAGTGTGTAGATACCGGCGGTTAATCGATATACATGAGTCTCATTATTTAAGATTTGCCAGATTATACTCTCTATTATAATCAGAATGTTGACAAACCACACTTTCGCGCTAACTACTCCCTCATGGAATATTGAATCACTTGATAAATAATATCAAATGTTGTCATGTGTGTCAACGCTTTTTTTTAATCATTTCCAGAGATTTGAAAATCTCCGTCACAACTTAGTGCAAGTAGTGGAGCAGACGCATTAAAAGGCGAACTCCGTTCACCGGCGTCTGCCTGCGTGATAAGGAATCCTCCCAACTTCGTTGGGTCCCTCCTTACCACAAATAGTGGAGCTGGCGGGAATCGAACCCGCGTCCGAAGGCCCTTCCAAAATAGTTTCTCCCATTACAGTCCGCATACATTCATTCCCTCTGTCCACTGCCTACGAACGGGCGATGGACATCAGTAGCTTCATGAATCTTCATCTGCCGCAAAGCTTAAGCAAATGAGTGCCCCGCATGGATGAAGCCGGTGAACTCAGACTACGGGAGATCCGAGGCCGACTGCCGCCCTTAGGCAGCTAATGCAAATTTTTCGTCTGCGTTTATATTTAGATTTCCAGCTTTTAACGTGGCTCTGGTCCACGAATGGCTTCTATAATTTCAAAACCCCCGTCGAAACCAGTACAACCCCGGATAACCCCTGATCTTATCTGATCAGGTTCTGAGTGTATGGTATCAGACGAATCTATATATGCTAAGTGTCAGATCATGCTCTGACACTTACATCATAATATACACCAAATCCTACCTTTGTCAAATGTTTTTTATTCTCCCAAATTCGATTCGGAATCGTCACCGAAATCGGATTGATTGAGCTGTCGATTCAGATCCTGAAGCTCCTGATTGTTCTTTTCTGATTGATTCTGCGTGTCATCTGCAGTCGCAGATACACCTTTTGATTCTTCATAGTTCGGATACAGCCAGTAGCGTCCGGCAAAGAATCCGATACCGCCGCCCAGTATGATACATCCGGCCAGTATCCATAGCAGATTGCGGATGCTTCTCTTACGCTGCAGCTCCTGCTGACGCGTTCTCTTCTTCTTTTTCTTCTTCTGTCCAGTACTCATATTCTATGCCTCCTTTACTGGAGATTGCGGATTTTAAATTCCTTCTCCGCTTCTCGTTTCTGATCCTTCTTTGCGATGTCCTGTCGTTTATCATAGAGTTTCTTTCCGCGTGCCAGCCCGATCTCTACCTTGACCAGACTATCTTTGAAGTATACCTTCAGCGGAACAATGGTATATCCCTTTTCCTTTGACTGTCCCATTAGCTTGTTGATCTCAGCCTTATGAAGCAAAAGCTTCCGGGTACGCAATGGATCCTTGTTAAATATATTTCCCTTCTCGTAAGGGGTAATATGCATATGGTAGATATACACCTCACCATTATCAATGCCCACGAACGCTTCTTTGATACTACAGTGCCCCATACGGAGTGACTTTACCTCTGTTCCTGCCAGTGAAATACCGGCCTCGTAGGTATCTTCTATAAAATAATCATAATACGCTTTCTTATTATTTGCAATCAGGCGGCTGCCTTTTTCCTTTGCCATAGTGCTATCCTCCTGCCTGTCCTTATTCTGTTTCCGGCGATGACTCCTCTTCCGGCTGAATCAGTAGAAAATCGATCGTCTTTGTCATAGGATCTGTTGCTTTTACCATGATCGTAACCTTCTGCCCCAGCGTATAGCTGCGACCGAATTCCTTTCCTATCATAGCATATTTTTCCTCATCATAGTAGTAATAATCATCTGCCATATTCGTCACATGAACCAGACCTTCTACGGTGTTCGGAAGCTCCACATACATTCCCCATGCACTGATTCCGGAGATAACGCCCGTATAGACCTCTCCGATCCGCCGTGACATATACTGTACCTTTTTCAGCTTCTCAACCTCACGTTCCGCTTCATCCGCTCTGCGTTCCAGCTTTGAACAGTCCTCAGAGATCTTTGGAAGCAGCTTCTCATAATGTTGAATCCGTTTTTCATTCAGACCACCATGCAGACTTTCCTTTATGATTCTGTGTATCTGTAGATCCGGATACCGTCGGATCGGTGAAGTAAAGTGACAGTAATACTGCGTTGACAGGCCAAAGTGACCGGAGCATACGGTGCTGTAGCGTGCCTGCTTCATAGAACGCAAGGTCAGACGGCTGATCATAGCCTCTTCCGGAGAATCGGCAATGGATGCCAGCAGCTTCTGGAATTCCTTCGGATGAATGCTGTCTGGATTGCTCTTAAAGTAGTATCCGAAGTTTGAAATCAGGATGCTTAATCGTTTGATCTTTTCCGGATCCGGTGCCTCATGAGTGCGATAGACAAATGGAAGCTCCTGCCAGAAGTAGTCTTCTGCTACCGTTTCGTTCGCAATCAGCATGAAGTCTTCAATAATTTTATTTGCAGTCAATCGCTCATATGGACGGATGTCAACCGGTTTTCCCTTTTCATCCAGTATGATCTTAGACTCCGGAAAATCAAAATCTATGGAACCACGTTTATCTCTGCGTTCCCGCAGTTTCTTTGCCAGCTCTTCCATGAGCCGAAACATCGGTACCAGTTCCTGATACTCTTGCATAGTTTCTTCCTTGTGTTCCTCCAAAATCTGATTCACAGCCGTATAAGACATGCGTCGATCCACCCGGATCACCGATTCTGTGATCTCATGACGGATCACCTTTCCTTTTTCATCGATATCCATAATACAGCTCAAAGCCAGTCGATCTGTTCCCTGATTCAGAGAGCAGATTCCGTTGGATAGCTTATGCGGAAGCATCGGAATCACCCGGTCAACCAGATAAACACTGGTCCCTCGTTTCTTTGCCTCCTCATCCAGTGGAGAGTATTCTGTCACATATTCTGTTACATCTGCGATATGCACACCCAGTCGATAGCCATGCTCCAACCGGATAAGTGTAACAGCATCGTCCAGATCCTTAGCATCCTCTCCATCGATCGTAACGGTCTGCCAGTCACGCAGATCCTTTCTGCCGGCAGTGGCTTTTGAATCCACCGTCTCCGGTGTGTGCTCCGCCTGCCGCAGCTCCATATCGGTGAACTCCACCGGGAGATCATAGGCGCGTACAATCGACATAATATCCGTGCCCGGATCATTGACATGACCGATGATCTCGGTAATCCGTCCCTCCGGCTTCTGACCATGCCCGCCATAGTTTGTGATCTGAACAACCACCTTATGTCCGCGTACAGCCCCCATTGATAACGCCTTTGAAATAAAGATGTCCTGATTGATCTTCTGATTATCCGGTATCACGAAGCCAAAGCCCTTGCCCGGATCATAGGTGCCTACCAGTTCCTTAATCCCATGAGACAACACCTTAACGATCTCCGCTTCCTTCCGATGACCACCGATAGCAGATGCATTTGTAACCCGGATCAACACCGTATCCTGATGAAAGGCTGATCCGCATTGCTTTTCCGGAATAAAATAGTCTTCCGGCTCTCCTTCTACCGTAACAAAGCCAAAGCCCCTGCTATTTCCGGTAAAGGTACCGCACAACAGTCCGTTATCCAACTTCTGAAACTTTCCTCTGGGGGTTTTCATGATCACGCCCTCTTCGGTCAATTCATTCAGAATCTGTGATAATATTGGCTTGTCCTCCGGCTTTAGCTGGAATAGAAACGCCAGTTCCTTATACTTCATTGGTTTATATTCCGGACTGCAGATAACATCCTTTACTTTGTTTTTTCTTTCGATATATTGTTCGTCCATGCTTCCTCCATATATGAAAAGTCCGTATAACTAAGAAGAAGCTGTTGTATCAAACAACAGCTTCCGCATTTATATTATACCCAGGTCTAAAAATAATGCCACTCCAAAGAACAGAACTGCTAAAACCGTAGTAATCGTTACCAGCTTTGCTTCCTTTGATCGACCCTTATTCTTACTCCAATACGTCTCTGAAGAACCACCACCAATGGAACTTGACAGACCGTTTGACTTACCTTCCTGTGATAATACAATAACTGCCATGACAACAGAAATCAACATAAATACAATTGTAATTGCAAGCTTCATCTTGACACCTCCGTTCTTCAAAACTCAACTAGAGGAAATTTTATCACAGTATGGCAGGTATTTCAAGTGTTTTCTACAGATTCCACGAATATACCGAGACTTTTCCAAGCTCTTCTTCAATGCGTAACAGCTGGTTATACTTTGCGGTTCGATCCGATCTGCACGGGGCACCGGTTTTGATCTGACCGGCATTCACAGCGACTGCCAGATCTGCGATAAAGCTATCCTCTGTTTCGCCGGAGCGATGGGATATGACAGTGCGATATCCTGCACTCGCCGCCATATGAATCGCATTCAGGGTTTCGGTCAGTGTGCCGATCTGATTGTATTTTATAAGAATGGAATTTGCAATCTTTGCTTCGATTCCCATTGCCAGACGGTTCGTGTTTGTTACAAACAGATCATCGCCTACGAGCTGAACCTTGTCACCCAGTCGATAGGTTAACAGCTTCCATCCACGAATATCATTCTCGTTTAAGCCATCCTCAATCGAGTAAATGGGATAATGTGCCACCAGATCCTCATAGTATTGAACCATCTCTTCTGCATTTCGGAAGATATCCTTTCCTGCCATCTGGCTTTCTCCCGGAAAGTAGTAAAGATCCTGTGTATCAATATATAACTCGGATGCAGCAGCATCAATGGCAATCCGGACATCCTGTCCCGGACGATAGCCGGCCGCAGTGATTGCTTCCACAAGATACTCCAAAACAGCCTGTGAGGACGGAAGATCCGGAGCAAAGCCGCCCTCATCTCCCACTGCAGTCGATAGTCCCTGCTTTTTCAAGAGTTTTTTTAACTCCTGATAGATCTCACATGCCATTTGCAGACCTTGATGAATCGAATCCGCACCGACGGGGGCAATCATAAATTCCTGTAGATCTACCGTATTATCTGCATGCTTTCCACCGTTGAGTATGTTCATCATGGGAACCGGTATCGTTCTGGCATTGACACCACCGATATAGCGGTATAGTGGCTGCTTCAGTTCCATAGCCGCAGCCTTTGCCACAGCCAGAGAAACACCCAGAATCGCATTGGCACCATATCGGGATTTATTCTCCGTTCCGTCTGCCTCCAGCATAATACGGTCAATTTCAGCCTGTTCGAATACATTTAGTCCAATGATTCGGTCTGCAATTCTTGTATTTACATTCATTACCGCATTCTCTACGCCCAACCCCTGATATCGTTTTTCACCATCCCGCAGTTCCAGTGCCTCATGCTCGCCGGTTGAAGCCCCGGACGGTACCTGTGCTCTTCCGACCACACCGGATTCCAGCGTCACATCAACCTCCACCGTCGGGTTGCCTCTGGAGTCAAGTATCTCTCTGGCATGTACATCCAGAATCTTTACTTCACGCATCTTCCATTCCTCCTGTATTATGAAACTAATACGAAGTATACGCAAAAAAACAGGCTCTTATTCACACTTTCGTGCAAGAGCCTGTCAAAATAAGGTGCTTAGTTCTTCTTTACCAATAACGACTGACCGGTCATCTCTGCCGGCTGCGGCAGTCCCATAACCTCTAATAAGGTTGGTGCGATATCTGCCAGACATCCGCCCTCACGTAAGGTATAAGCCGGATCATAGTTATATAAAATAAACGGAACCGGATTCGTTGTATGAGCTGTATGTGGCTTGCCTGTCTCATAATCAATCATCTTCTCTGCATTACCGTGATCTGCACAGATGAACAGAACACCATCCATCTTCTTTACAGCTTCAACTGCATCGCCTACACACTTGTCAACGGTCTCAACACCCTTTACGGCTGCCGGGATCACACCGGTATGACCTACCATGTCCGGATTTGCAAAGTTGATGATGATAACATCATACTTATCAGAGGTGATGGCCTCCACCAGGTGCTTTCCGACCTCCGGTGCACTCATCTCCGGCTGCAGATCATAGGTCGCAACGGCCGGTGATTTTACAAGAATCCGCTCTTCATCCGGATTTGGCTCTTCTACGCCACCATTAAAGAAGAAAGTAACATGTGCATACTTTTCGGTCTCTGCCAGACGGAGCTGCTTCTTACCGTTTGCTGCCAGATAAGCGCCAAATGTGTTGGTGATGCCTTCCTTCTTAAATGCTACATATTTATTCTCGATCGTTTCATCGTAATCTGTAAAGCATACATAGGTTAATGGCAGGAAACCGTTCTTCCGCTCAAAGCCGCTAAAGTCCTTATCACAGAAGGAACGAGTAATCTCTCTTGCACGATCCGGACGGAAGTTAAAGAAGATCACGGAATCATTTGCCTTTACCAAAGATAACGGCTGACCGGCCTCATCTACAATCACGGTTGGCAGTACGAATTCATCCGTTACATCCTTTGCATAAGAATCTGCCATTGCCTGAACTGCATCGGTAGCCTTCTCGCCTTCACCATATACTAAAGAAGCATATGCCTTTTCTACACGATCCCAACGGTTATCACGATCCATTGCATAGTAACGTCCGGACAGAGATGCGATCTTACCAACACCAAGTTCCTTCATCTTCGCATCCAGTGCTGCAACATAGTCCTTGCCGGATGCCGGTGGTGTATCACGGCCGTCCAGAAATGCATGTACATATACATTTTCAATGCCCTGACGCTTGCACAGTTCCAATAAACCGTATAAATGTGTAATATGACTGTGTACACCGCCATCGGATAACAGTCCCCACAGATGCAGGTCGGAATTGTTCTTTTTAACATTTTCAATAGCACGAAGCAGCTCCGGATTCTGGAAGAAGTCTCCATCCTGAATCGACTTTGTGATCTTTGTCAGTTCCTGATATATAATTCGTCCGGCACCGATATTCATATGGCCAACCTCAGAATTACCCATCTGACCATCCGGCAGACCAACTGCCAGACCAGAAGCATTTCCTTTTACAAATGGACATTCCTTCATCAATTTGTCCATAACCGGAGTCTGTGCCATAGCAACGGCATTTCCTTTCGGATTGTCACTTAAGCCATATCCGTCAAGTACCATCAATACAACTGGTTTTTTACTCATGTTCTTATCTCCTTTGAATTTATTCTACAAATTGCTTAATTTACATCATTTCTATATTATCATAATCATATCCTGCATTCAAGCAATTTAAAAATGCCTCGGAAGGTGCTTCCACCAACCGGGGCATATTCGTTATTTTCTTTTATAATCCGAGGAATCCCTTCAGCTCCTCTGTCGTCTTTACCAGCAGTTCCTGCGATGGCTTTTTATCCTTGTCCAAGGCCTTTGAGAAAATTCCCAGCTTGCTGCTGATCATAGAATTTGCAATAAAAGTCTCAGTCTGAGCCACATCCTCATTGATCGTCAACTGAATCTTCTTACCGCCTGCAATGATCTTGATACAGTAACGTCCGACAGCCGGAAGCTTGATACTCTTTAAGATTCCCACTTCCTTGTATTCCGGCTTTCCGGCGGTAAAGCTACAGTCCTTGATCTCCTGATACAGCTCTTCTGTCGTATAGTTCTTACTTGTTTTAATACTGGCAATGTCTTTCATATGTAACCTCCATAGTCTGTTCCGATTGTAGTTGATGTACCATCGGATATTATTATAACACATTTTTTCAAAATGTATATGTGATCCGACAAACGGTCGGTATTTTGCGATGAACGGCCGGTCTTACAATTCATCGGGGTTCTGCCTCCGACCTTGTGACATCTGCAAAATTATGCTAGGATAAGAGATATAGAATGGTAAAGGATGGAGATATACCTATGAATAAAAAAGAAACCCTGGAGATACGGAAGTTGTTTACACAGGAATCCTCCTGTATCTCTCGAATCTGCGGATGCTATGTTGATTATCAGAAGGAAAAGGTCTGTATGATGCAGGAGGCCTTCCTCTCTCTCGCAAAGGATGAAGCTCTGAAATATGATGATTTGTTTAAGGCGACCTTGTCCGGTACGATTGGCAAGAATCTGCTGAATATGGAGTTCCCGACGCAGCAGGAAATGGAAGGAGGCACGCAGGATCTTCTGATGAAGCTTCGTGCCAGTGAGCTGAAGGATGCCACTTTAAACGAAGCCTTTTATGACAAAGTGATCGCCGGCTTTGATTATCCTGAGAACTATTATATTATCCTGGTATATGGAGCCTACGATGTACCGGGAAAGGCAACCGACGGAACCGAGATGTATGATGCTTCCGATGAGGTGTATTCCTTCATTCTCTGCAGCATCTGTCCGGTCAACCGCAGCAAAGGCGGGCTGTCGTATCTATATGATACCAACTCGATTGGGGAACGGAACCGAGACTGGGTTGTAGAAGCACCGATGAAAGGCTTCCTTTTCCCTGCTTTCAATGATCGCGGCTCCGACATTCATAATGTTTTATATTATACGAAAAATCCGGAGGATTCCCATCCGGAGCTGATCGAACAGGTTCTGGGCAGTGTGACACCTATGACTCCGGTCAGCCAAAAGGAAACCTTCCAGTCGATTATTATGAATACATTGGGTGAGGAAGCGGACTATGAAGTTGTATCTGCGATCCATGAGAATCTGAATGAAATGATTGCGGAGACGAAGAACAACCCGGATCCATTGACTCTGAGTAAGCATGAGATGAAAAATCTGCTGGAAATCAGCGGCGTACCGAGTAATGATCTGCAGGAGTTTGATCACACCTACGAAGAAATTGCAGGACCACGGACAGCATTTGTTGCTTCTAACCTGACAAATACCAAGAAGCTGAGTATCGAAACCCCGGATATCATTATCAAGGTAAACTCAGATCGTACAGATCTGATCCAGACGCAGTTCATCAATGGAAGGCAATGCTTTGTCATAACTGTAGATGATCATGTAGAGATCAATGGTATGAATGTAAAGACCATGCGGGGAACGGAAAAGGGTGAGGCGTAATGCCTCACCCAATCCGGTGTGCTTCCATAATCTTTCGAATAGACTGATAAAGATATGGCTTCATATGTGTCATATCAACCGGCTCGCTGTAAAGGATTGCGCTGTAACAGGTAGAGCTTACCAGTTCCACGATCAAAAACAGCATAATCTCCGGCTCTTTATACTTTACCGGCGAGGTTAACAGCATATCATCATATACCTCCCGGAAGTTCACATCCTCTTCATAAACCGGGGAAGACAGTGCCGTCTTAAAGATTCCCCAACTCAGATTCTTCGAAATAAACCGCAGCAGGTTGGGATTTGCTGTTAACTGATTCACAATGCTGTCAACAAAAAACAATAACTGCTCTTCCAGCGTTTCCGGTGGATTCTTAAGCTTCTGAAACTCATCCACTGCCTGTTCAAACAGCTGGCTCGATTTATGGGAAATCAGTTTATTATGAATATCATACTTATCCTTAAAATATAGATAAAATGTTCCTTTTGCCACTCCCGCCTGATTCACAATATCCGAGATGGAGGTTTTGTGAATCCCCTTGGTCATGAACAGTTGAAAGGCTGTATCAAACAAGGAATCCCGCTTCTTCTTTTTATTTAGATCCAGCTTTCCCATACGGACCGCCTCCGCTTTCATTTCCTAATCCATCACTATATGGATCCCGTTCTTATCTTTCATCTTTACATGGTACATCGCCTGATCGGCGCGATCAAAGGTCACATGGATATCCTCGTTATTTTTCCATGGCACGATACCGGCGCAAAAACGAACGGTACCCTTTATCTGTTCTAATCGTTCCGTTATCTCCTCACACCGCATGTTTTTGGTCAATACTAAGAATTCATCACCGCCAAAGCGACCGAGAATACAGCTTTCATCAAAGACGGCGCTGAGTTTATCTGCCATCTTCTTTAACACCTTATCCCCGTACTGATGACCGTACTTATCATTGATCTGCTTAAAATCATCCAGATCCAGAATAATCAGGTAGAACTCGCTGTCCGGTGCATCATTTACATACTCCTGCATCTTGTTAAATGCAGTCTCTTTTCGATAGAGTTTGGTTAATCCATCCCGGTCTGCCCGGTAATGCAACATTTCCTGTTTCATCTTATCATCGTGGATATCCTCGATCCGACCGATCACGCTCATCACCTTGCCATCCGGTCCCAATACACTCTTATAATAGGTACGATGCCAGCGATATCCGCCACCGGATACGGAAGACAGATATTCCAACGTATCCTCTGTCTCGCTCAGACATGCGGTAAGCAATGCCTTTTTGAATGCGGTCTGGTGCTTGCTGTGAACCATAGAGGATCGCTTCATAAAGGAACTATAGTTCTTTAACTCTTTTCGTTTTTTATTTCCCGGTAAATTATAAGAAAAGACCATGGTGTCTGTCTGAGGCGTATACTCGAATAACAGCCCCTGCGCGGTCGCCTCCAGAATCTTATACCGCTCCTGCTCTAACAGGAGTTGGGAATTCACGACCTTCAACTCTTCGATCTGAGTTTCGCATTCACGTACGGCAGTAATATCAGTAAGAACCGTAAGATAAATCGGACTTTCTGCCAATTTATTCTCAATCGCAGTTCCCTGAACCTCAAACCAGGCCCAGCTGCCATCCTCTTTGTATCCACGTATCACATGATGGATATCCTCTTGATGGGGGGCATGTTCCCGGATATCCGACTCGAATCCACCAACATCTTCCGGAAACAGGGTTGCGTAAATATCTTCTGTATACTGTACATAGGTTTCCTTGCTGTATCCAATACAGCGAAAGAATGCATCATTCAAATATAATGCTCGAATCGTTTCGCCAACCTCAAACAGTCCAACGCCGGCATTCAGATTCTTCAGAAGAATTGTCAGGATTTCGTTCACATTATCTCCGATGTAACTTAACCGGTGATAGTCTGTTATATCATAGTCTTCCCAGTTCTTACTTGTATTCATATGTGATTTCAGCCCCCATATATAGTTTGATGCTAAAATTATCCCACATTTTATAGTGAATTTCAAGGGAGCATATGGGATTTGAGACAAAAATATCAGGAAATATGCTCAAAAAAAGCTCCGGTTTCTATCAATCAATATCGGATAAAAACCGGAGCAATGAGCTATAGCATTCTGTTTTTAATCTGCTTATGCATTCATCTGAGCAGCAACCTCAGCAGCGAAGTCTTCGTTCTTCTTCTCCATACCTTCACCTACTTCGAAACGAACGAACTTTGTGATTGTAAGAGCCTTGTTTACGGACTCGAGATACTTAGCAACTGTCTGCTTTCCGTCTTCTGCCTTAACATATACCTGATCCATAAGGCTGATTTCCTTCACCTGCTTAGAAATACGTCCCTCTACTAAGCCGGTAAAGATCTTGTTTTCAAGGATTGCAGCCTTGTCATTCATAGCCAGCTCTGCTAACTGAGCCTTTGCTTCCTTAGAAAGGAAGTTTGGCAGATAGTTCATATTGCTCTTATGCTCATTGTATGCAGCAACATCCTCTGCACTCCATACACCTGCAACTGCCTTATCCAGCAGATTCTGTAAGATTGGCTTTGGCAGTGAGAATGGATCATTTAATGCACTGTCAATGGTGATTTCCTTTAACTTAGCCATCTCATCTGCGGAAATCTCTGCTCTGCAGATATACTGAGGATTCATAGCTGCGATCTGCATAGCTACATTGGTAAGAGCTTCCTTTGCTGCATCGGAAGAATCACCATCGGCTGCTACTAATACACCGATTCTTCCGCCGCCATGGATGTAAGATGCTACGCAATCACCGGTTACCTTCTGGAATCTTCTGATAGACAGCTTCTCGCCGATCTTTAAGGTCTTCTCGTCCAGCTCAGCCTTCATGCCAAGAATCGAGCAAACATCCTCACCGTCTCCGGCCTTCTCAGCATCTACAGTCAGTGCCTTATTTGCTACATCCTGTACGAAATCCTGAAATACTTCATTCTTAGCAACGAAGTCTGTCTCTGAGTTTACTTCTACAACAACTGCTGTATTACCATCAACTGCGACCTTAGCAACACCCTCTGCTGCAATTCTGCTTGCCTTCTTTTCTACTTTTGCAGCACCGCTCTTCTTCAGAACGTCAACGGCTGCTTCTATATTACCGTCTGTCTCAGTCAGTGCCTTCTTGCACTCCATCATACCTGCACCGGTCATTTCTCTTAACTCTTTTACCATTGCTGCTGTAATAGCCATTTTCATTTCCTCCATTTATAATTCTTGCTTTCTTAAGAAAAGCCTTAGTCGTACTGGCTAAGGCTTCTTGATTTCATGATCGAATTACTCTTCGGTTGCTTCCTCAGCTACAGCCTCAGCCTCTTCCGCAGGAGCTGCGTCAGCACCCTGATTTGCTTCGATTACAGCGTCAGCCATCTTAGATACGATCAGCTTTACTGCACGAATAGCATCATCATTACCTGGGATTACATAATCCAGTTCTTCCGGATCACAGTTTGTATCTACGATACCGGCCAGTGTAATACCTAATGTATGTGCTTCCTGAATACAGATTCTTTCCTTTCTAGGATCTACTACGAAAATCATATCCGGAAGACTCTTCATGTTCTTGATACCGCCAAGATTTTTCTCTAACTTTTCCATCTCTTTCTTGATCTGGATAACTTCCTTCTTAGGAAGTACATCGAAAGTTCCGTCTGCTTCCATTGCTTCATACTTCTTCAGAGTCGCAATACGAGTCTGAATGGTCTTGAAGTTTGTTAACATACCACCTAACCATCTCTCATTTACATAGAACATTCCACAACGCTCTGCTTCGGTCTTGATTGCTTCCTGTGCCTGCTTCTTTGTTCCTACGAACAGTACAGTACCGCCATTTGCAACACAATCCTTAACTGCATTATAGGTCTCATCTACCTTACCTACAGACTTCTGCAAGTCGATGATGTAGATACCATTTCTCTCTGTGTAGATGTATGGAGCCATCTTAGGGTTCCATCTTCTTGTCTGGTGTCCGAAATGTACACCTGCTTCCAGTAACTGCTTCATTGAAATAACGCTCATTTTTTTACCTCCATGGTTTTCTTCTTCCCGGAACTTCTATTGTCTGACTACCATGAGCAATGGCACCATACAGACCATCCGTTCCAGTGTTTATTTTTACACCAAGTGACATTCTATCATATCACCGGGATGTATGCAAGAATTTTATTCATTTCCCGTAATCATTTTTGCAATTGCATCATAATCCATTCCTTCTGTCACGGTATATTCGCCGGTCACGATTCTGGAGGAATATCCATTCTGCTCCAAATAGGTGTCAAAATCACTGGCATCTGCGATGATTCCCTGATCCTGAAGGATCGTCGCAACATTCCAGGAATTCATACCGCTTACCACGGTAAACGAAACCGTACGTGCAGGCCGAGTTGCTTCCGTGGTTGCCTCTGTGGTTGATGCTTCCGTTGTTGTTGTCTCTGTCGAAGAAGCTTCGGATGCATGCGTGTCCTTTGTGGATGGATTTTCTGTATTTTTTACTTCTTCCGCCGGCTTTTGCAGATTATCCAGTACGGATTCTTCCTGCACCATCCCCAGTTCTTCCGCCCGTTTTATGATTTCTTCATCGGAAGGCGTTCCTGCCCCGGATACCCGATATGCTACAAACAGTATAATTGTTGCAAATAGGATTCCAACGCCGATTCCTCTTAAATAATACTTTCGTTTCATAATGTCGTCCCTGCTTTTCCCTGATATAGATCTACAACCAGCTTTACTTCGCCGACACCCAGTCCCAGTTCTCTGGCGATTTCCATGATACTCATTCCGTTTTGTTTCATTTCAAGAATGATTTCATTGGTGTTATCTGCTTCCGGTTCCGGTATATCCTCAAGGTTCGGCTCCTGCTTTGGTGTAGCCGCTTCTACCGGCTCCTCCGCCGTATCCTCCAGTACCGGATCACTGCCGATATATCCGTCCAGAGCCAGTTCATTTACCTTCTTCAGTTCGGAAGCCTTGCGTTCTGCTTCGGCGGTCAGTTCCTTCAGTTCCTTTTCCTTATCATTCAGCATGCTGTATAGGAACATGACCTCTTTATGATTCTTTTCGATTTCATCACACACCGTTACCGCATAATCCCCCAACGCCATCATTTTCTCGTTTGTCATGGTTGATAACGAATTATCCGCATTGTATATGATATCATTGACATCTGCCGATATCTTATCGCTCACCTTTTTTTGCAGGATTGCAACCTCCTCTTCATTTAATTCGTATTCATCTGTAATATGGTTGGCACTCACCTGTCCTTCTGTTTCGTTATCAGTGGTTCCGGTCTGCTCTCTTCCTGTCAGCAGACAGCTTACCACGATGCAGATAATCCCGATTATCATTAATATTATCACTATCATAGCCGTTCTCCTGTCACACCTTTATGTCAAAATTCACCCAGCCCTCCGCCGGTTTCTTCTGTGATTGTTCCTCTGCTTCCTCACCTGAGGGCCTACGCTTCTTCCGTTTTTTTGCATAGAAATCATCATAGGTATTATTTCCACGTTCCTTTGCATCATAGCGGTATTCCATCAGATCAGGATCTTCCTTATGAATCACCATCTCCGAATGTTGCTGAACCTCTTTTGACAGTTCTGTTGTTCCCTGTGCATTTAATAAAGCGGCATGCTGGTTTTCTGTATGCTGCTGCATGCCTACCTGATTTGCCTGTGGCAGAATCATCTGCATCTCTACCGGTCGAATCATAAGTATCAACCTCCGTTCCTTGTACTATTATTAATATCCGTCTGCTACGATCTCACCATCTCGCAGACAGAACTGACAGTACCTCTGCTCATTCTTTACCACATACTGACTGTTAGCGATCTGAATCTGTACACCCGGATAGATCGTATCGCTCACCTTCAATCGTCCTCTGGTATTGGCTTCGATCATAGTCCGAACTTCTTCGATTCGTACCTTTAATTCTTCCTGCCGTGCTTCTAACTGCTTCTTTTCTTCACTGGTTGCCCGAACCAGTGCTACCTTATCCGGTGGAATGGTCTGACCCTCGGATAAGCGTTTCTTAAATAGCAACAGAATCTGCATATATTTATCAATAGCAGCAGAATTCTCTTCATATTCCTTCTGCAATGCCTTCTGTTCCTCCAGCACAGTCGCATCGACACCCAGCTTGATGGTGGTAATGGTTCCCATCTGGTTGCCGATGGTCTTTACTTCTATCTGATTGAGAGCACTCAGGCTGCCTCCGATTGCAAAAGACTTCCGGCCTTCACACAGGATCGTATCGCCGGCCTCCACCTTACTGTGCAGAATAGAACCGGATCGTACCGTACCGCCTGCTTTTACATTGGCACTTTCGATGAATCGGGTAACGATATCCCCGTTTGCTTCCAGATGCCCCCGGTTCATCCCCTGAATTCCTCGAGACAGGACAATATTTCCGCCGGCATTCAGATCTGCTCCTTCTACAACGCCTTTAACCTGAATATCTCCCTTCGCCTGAATCCGAAATCCAGTCCGGACATTACCGTTTACTATGACATCTCCTTCGTATACAATATCACCGGTCGAGGTATCGACATCAGCCGGAACCGTGTACGCACCGGACACAAAGACCGTATCGCCCTCCAGCTTGACATCGCCGTTCACTTCACTGAACATCTGTAGATGGTCCTCCGAAAAGCGGATATTCTTACCACATTTCAGCATCGCCTTATGAACCTTTTTCGGCGGGACTCGATTTCCCATAACGTCAATGCCGTCTTCACCCGACTGCTCCGGTGTCAGCGTAGCAAGAAGCTGATCCTTGGTTACCGGCGTGAAGATATTCAACTGATGAAAGTCTACCGTACCGTCTTCATTTAATGTTGGCTTTGACAGCGGATGTGTGTCAAAATGATATTCGATTCTGGCATCCGATCCTTCCACCGCCGGCTTTCCCTTAGCAATTATAATGTCATGGCAGTAAACCGGAGTCTCTACCAGTATCTGAACGACTTTTTCAAGGATGCCGAAGCGTATATTCACATGCGTCAGTTCTCCGATCAGATTCTCTCTGGTAAACAGTTTTCCTCTGTTTGACGGAGGATACAGGCGAATCGTAGCAATCATACGATCCGGGCTGATCTGAACCTTCGACATCTCCGATACATTTGCACATGGCTCATTTGACAGTTTTATACTAACCGGCTTCTGCAGGTTATGCAACGTCTGATTCAAAAGATTCAGATTATAATCGGTTATTTTTATCCGATTTAAATAGTCCATAACCTCCGATATCTGAACCGGATCTCCACCCTCAACCGGGGGAAACAGTTGCAGATATATACCGTTATCTTCTATTTGCAAACGAAAGAATCCATTCCTTTTTGCCATAAGCAGCTCCTTATCCCATTAATATTTCATAATGTATTCCCAGTACCTTTTTCATCTTTTGAAGTGCTTTCGTATGGAGCTGTGAGACTCTGGACTCGGAAACATCCAGTACCTTGCTGATTTCCTTTAGCGTAAGTTCCTCATAGTAATATAGCACTACCACCATACGTTCTTTTTCGGTCAGATTCTCCAGTGACTGTGCCAGAATCTTCTTAACCTCTTCCTGTTCATAGGCCTGCTCCGGTTCCATCTTTCCATACTTTCGAGGATCAAATGCCTTTACCTCGATTCCCTGATCCACGAATTCATCGATAGAAGCAATGTTGGTAACCTTGGTCTGTCCCTGCCAGTTATAATATTCATCGATCGAGATTCCCAGCTCGTTTGCGACCTCGTCATCGGTTGCAACCCGGTTCTCGTCTGCTTCAATCTTTGATATAGCGGCATCCATTTGCTTCTGTTTCTGTCTGACCGATCTCGGAATCCAGTCCATCTTACGAATCTGATCCAAGATTGAACCCCGGATTCGCAGGCTGGCATAGGTTTCAAACTTAATCCCTTTACCATAATCAAACTTATCGATCGCATCAATCAATCCGAAGATTCCATAGCTGACCAGATCATCGTATTCTACTGTATATCCCAGATACATACTTAGTCTTCCGGATACCACCTTTACCAGAGGGACATATTCCATTATTAACGCTTCCCGTGTCTCCGGATCCCGTTTCTTTGCATAGGCACTCCAGAGTTTATCCCGTCTTGTTTCCTCCATATTCAGTACCTCTTGTCTTACTTACCTTCTCCTGCTGCTTCCTGCTCTGAATCATCTGCATTGTCTGTCGGTGTCTCCGCAGTCTCTTCTGCCTGCTGTTTGGCCTCATTTGCTGCAGCCATCACTCGCTGTATGACCCGCGTACAGATACTTCCTATGATATAAAATACAACTATCGCCGCCAGCAACCAAAGCAAAGAAGATAGCATTGGTCGCTTTGATACAATATTACTGATCAGCACAATGAGTGCTGCTACTAATACCACAAACGGACGTAACCATCGTAGCTTCATTGCTGTTCCTTTCTATTCCAAACGGAATCATATAATCTGTATATCCTGTCCGACCGCCTTTATTTCCAGACTTGCATTCTCCGGATCAAATACGATCGTTCGACCATAGTTCTGACCGGTATCCTCTGCGATCAGAGGAATTCCCAACTGCTTCAATATCTGTCTGGCAGCCTGAACATTCTGATAGCCAATACTCGTAATGTCATTTTCGTCATCCGTAAAATCAAACATCTTAGCACCACCGGCCATCTTTGCTGCCAGACTTCTTCTCCTGGCACCGGCCTGAAGAAGTTCTGCCAGCAGATCTTCCATACCGGTATCTACAAACTTCGATCGGTTACTGTTGTTCCGAATTCTGGTACTATCCGGCAACATTGCATGTAGCATGCCGCAGATCTTGTTTCCCTGATCATACAGCACGATTCCTACACAGGAGCCTAATCCAATTGTCGTGATCTTCTGAGGCACACTACATAGCGCATAGTCTGCCATCCGAACTTTTATAATAGAATCCATACGTTTCTATATCCCCAGCTTTTGTCGAATAATCATATAAGACTCGGTATCTGCAATCATCATAATATGACCTTCTATCGACAGATCTTCTCCCTCAAACTGTGATTCAATCTGTAGTACATCATCATGTTCCCGGCTATTCACGATCGCAGGAAAGCTTAAAATCGCACCTGCCATATCGATTGAGAGCATCGGGGTAGATGGACGGATGTGAATCCCGGTCAGCGTTTCAATCGATGATAAATAAGAACTGATCAGTATATTGCCAATCTCCTTCACTGCCGATAAATCCATGTCATCAAACAGATCCACATTGGACAGTTCTTCTCCCTGCAGACGATTTACTAACCGATGAGCATCCCGCATATCCATAGCAAACAATATAAATCCATCTATTCCACCTGTTATATTGCTCATAACACCGGCGATTACATTTTCTGCACCGCCAATACTTTCTACGAAGTCATCAAAGCTCATAAACGATACCTTGGGTATCTTCATCGACAACTTGGAATCTAACAGGACAGACAAAGAGGTTGTTGCATTTCCTGCACCTATCGTTCCGATTTCCCTGAGTACATCCAGTTCCATGTCGTCCATATGTTCCATAAGCCGCACCTCTCTTCGTTAGTCGGATATAATTCCGCTTATATTTACAAGCGAAATCAATGTATCCTTATACTTTCCTACCCCTGTTACAAAGAAATTTGTATCCTCTCTTCCATTGTCATAGGATACCTTTTCCACATCATCCTCTGACAGCGTAACGACTTCCCGTACCTCATCTACCAGCAGACCGAGCGACGCACTCTGCTCCGGCTTGATGATAATAATACGGGTGGTATTTGTAATCTCATCATCCCCCATCTCCAGCTTCTGACGCATACTCATAACCGGAATAATCTCGCCACGGAGGTTGATAACGCCCAGAAAATAAGGCTGTGTTTTCGGTACTCTGGTAATCTTCTGCATACGTACAATGTTGTCGACATAAGCAATATCGATTCCGTATTGCTCGGAACCCAGCTTGGCTACTATGTACTGTTTCTCATCTATGTTTTCTAACTCTGCCATATCTCGTCCCTCCTATACCAAAGTGTTTGCATCCAGGATGAGTGCTACTTCTCCATCACCCAGAATCGTTGCACCGCTAAACATCTTATGGATGTAAATATATTTACCTAATGGTTTGATGACAATCTCCTGCTGTCCGATCAGGTTGTCGATTACCAGACCTGCCTGCTTGTCGCCCTTCTTCACAATAACTACGACCATGCTCTCCGGATCCTCTTCCTGTGGTTCCATATCCAGAATCTGATCCAGCCGTATCAGAGGGATAACGGTACCACGCAGATTGATAACCTCTTTATTCTGAATCAGCTTAATATCTGTAGCCGGAATATCCTCAACCGTTACGATAGAGTTCAACGGAATCGCATACTTCTCATCCCGAACCTCTACCATAAGAGCCTGAATAATTGCCAGTGTTAATGGCAGACGAACCGTAAAGGTTGTTCCTTCACCCAGTACAGAGTGAACTTCAACATCACCGCCCAGTCCTTCGATCTTACTCTTTACAACATCCAGTCCAACGCCTCTTCCCGATATATCCGATACCTTTTCGGAAGTAGAGAACGCCGGCTGGAACAACAGATCGATTACTTCTTTATCTGACATCATCTCTGCCTGTTCTTCTGTAACCGTACCCTTTCGGATTGCAGATGCCTTTACCTTCTCAACATCGATACCGGCACCGTCATCGGAAACCTCGATCGTAACATTATTACCATCCTGATATGCATTTAACCGGACCGTTCCTACCTGTGGTTTTCCCTTCTTGATACGGTCCAGTGTCGGTTCCAGTCCATGATCTGCAGCATTCCGCAACATATGCATCAACGGATCTCCGATCTCATCGATAACGGTTCGATCCAGCTCGGTTTCTTCACCCGTCATGATCAGCTCCATCTCTTTGTTCAGCTTCTTGGACAGATCCCGGATCATTCTAGGGAACCGATTTACAACACTTTCGATCGGCACCATACGAACCTTCATAACCGATTCGTGCAGATTGGTTGTGATCCGTTCCAGATATTCAATCTGTTCGTTGAACTGCTGACTCTGACTGCCCTCTTCGTTCTCACTGGCTGATACTAGTCCGTTCTTCGCTATGATCAACTCGCTGACCAGATTCATCAGGTCATCCAGCTTCTCGATATCAACACGCACGGATCGATTCACTACCGGCTTTTTCTTTGCGTCCGGCTTCTTCTTGTCCGCTGCCGCACTCTGTGGAGCTTCCTTCTTCTCCTCGGTTGTAACTGCCGCTTCGGCAGTGGTAGCCGGTGCAGTCTCCGGTACCTCATGCTCCTTTATCGTCTCCGGTGTAAATGGTTCCAGAACAACTTCCTTGATTTCAGATACATTTCCGATCGTCTTCTGTACCTGCTCAATCGGCTTATCCGAAATGATGAACATGCTGAAGTCAAAATCAAACTTCTCATCCTCGATATCCTGCACGCTTGGTTCTGACTTTATAATCTCACCGATGGCCTCTACACCCTTGAATACCAGAAAGGCTCTGGCTGCCTTCAGAATACAGGTTTCCTGAATATATACGGTTACACCATATACGTTCAGTCCCTTTTCCAAGGCTTCTTTCATGGCATTTGCTTCAAAGTCTGCAATCGGGAGCTGTAAAAACTTCCGTTTGTCACCGGTCTCTGTCTGCGGTGTGACCTCGGTCGGAGCAGGTGCCGTTGCTGCAGGTGCCGGTTCCTCTGTCTTGGCACTACCGTTTAAGGCTGCATTCAGAAGCTCTATAATTTCTTCGTTATCTTCGGTTCCTTCATCTGCGGTTTCCTGAATATTTGCCAGATAACCTTCCAGCGCATCCAGGCATTTGAATACGATATCCACGATATCCGGTGTTACGGACATCTTGCCGTTTCGTATCTCCGAGAATACATTTTCCATATCATGGGTCAGTCGCTGCATCCGCTTGAAGCCCATGGTTCCTGCCATACCTTTTAAGGAATGAGCTGCCCGGAATATTTCATTCACCGTATCAATATTCTCAGGATCCTGTTCCATGATCAAAACCTGATCATTTAAGGTCTGCAAGTGTTCCTTTGTCTCATCAATAAATATCTCCAGATATTGACTTAAATCCATTTAACACACCCCCGTATTATTAATGATTGCTTTTGCTATTTTATCAAGTGGTACGATCTCATCGGATAAGCCCGATTGTGCTACCATCTTCGGCATACCATATACCGTAGATGTTTCCCGGTCCTGACTGATCACATGGACATTCTTCGCCCGGCTAAGCTTCTCGATCCCTTTACTGCCATCCGCACCCATACCGGTTAAAACCACACATATGATCTCATCATAACCGGATCGGATCAGACTCTCATACATATAGTCTGCATATGGTCGTAATCCGTTTACCGGATCATCCTTACCGAGTACGATTCGATGCTGTCCTTTCTCTTGTGCGATGCGCAGATGACTGCCACCCTTCGCTATGTAGACATGTCCGTTCTGCAGGATATCACCGTCAGCAGCCTCTTTTACCGGTATGTCACTGATATCATTCAGTCTGTTTGCCAAAGATGCCGTAAAGCCTTCCGGCATATGTTGAACAATCAGTACCGGTGCATCCAGATTGTCCGGAAGATATGGTACAACTTCCTGCAATGCTCTCGGTCCTCCGGTGGAACAAGCCAGTGCAACCAGCTTTCCCCGTCCGGGAGCATGCAGATGTTTCTTCTTTCCGGTTCGTTGACGAACAATTACTCCGGCATCTTCATCCGATCCATCCAATACAGCCAGTAACCGGTATACCTTATCCTGAAACTCCTGCATATGCGTCAATATATTTTCCGGCTTTTTTAAAAAGTCGACAGCCCCCAGTTCCAGAGCTTCTATCGTATCTGCACTGGAACGCTCTGCAACAGTACTAAACACGATCGTTGGAATATCGATATGCAGCCGTTTCATAGCCTTTAGCACATCGATGCCACCCATATACGGCATATAAATATCCAAAAATACCAAGTGGATCTGCGGTGATTGCTTCAAAATCTCCAGTCCGTCCCTGCCATTTACTGCAGTACAAGTGACCTGATATTGTTCAGTTTTATTAATTATATCAGATAACACTCTTCTCATAAGTGCAGAGTCATCTATTATCATAATATTTTTTTTCATCAATTCAAGCCCTTCTCCTTAGAGATTCGTTTCCGTTCCTCATCAAAAATGAAGCGGATAATGCGTTCCCGTTCTTTTTCACCGATCTTTTCAAACTGGATCCGCTGTATATATAACTGTGGATTGATCGGATTCTGTAGTGAGGTGATCACATGCCCATACTGATAGATCTCTTCGACCTGTCCGTCTAATACGATTGGAAAATGGATCTGCATCATTTCCCCTGATGTTTCCTGATACTCGGACACCATGCGGACTCCACCGCCACTGATATCCAATATTACGCACTTTTTCCAGTCCGTATCCTCCTGCGTACTCTCCTGTATATCCGGGAGGTCGTCTCCGTCCAGTTCGCTTATCATAACCATACGGTAGTTTGCAGTCATGCGGCAGTCATGGCGGAAAAACTCCCGACGTTGTACCCGTTCCAGCCGGCCTTTCAGCTCGACATCTGCCATAAACAGATTGCCCTCCTTCAGTCGGTTGACGACAACAAATGTACTGCCATGGATTCCCTTCTGGGAATAAATCGTCAGTCGATACTGGTCACCGACTGCCAGTGGTACGATCCGGCCTTCATGAAACGGCATGCTGATTCTCAGCAGATTTGTCTCCGGAAGATCCATGACCTTACAGGTCAGAACCCGCCGGCGTGTTTCGTCTGCTATAGGCTGGCCGTTTACCAGGAGCTCCATATTTACTTTATCTCCTACAGATATAATATCCTTCATATGTAATCCTCTATTATCTTCCACTACTGTTTCCTGTGCTTTTGTTTAATAAAATTCAAAAAGAAACTGGCGATTCCCTCCTTTGGCTCGTCCTCCTGTTCCTGAAATGCGAACAGACGGTTGCAGATATCCTGATAACACTTTGTGGCCGGTGAATTCGGAAATGCGAGCGAGATTGGCTTTTGCTCAATAATGGATCTGGATGCATTGCCATCCTGCAGTATCGCCCCCAAATAGTCCAGAGGAATGTTCAGGAACTTTGTAGACACAATATTCAGCTTATTATAAATCTCTTTGCCTTCTTCTTGATTTCCCACCCGGTTTGCTACGATTTCGATTTTCTTATCCTTTGCGGAAAAATCCTTATTTCTGTTTACGGCCTTTAACAGAGAATACGCATCTGTAATAGATGTCGGTTCCGGCGTAGCTACGATCAGTACCTCCGGACTGCTTAATACAAACTGCAGAACAGAATCGGAGATACCTGCTCCGGTGTCAATAATGATCACATCCGCCAGAGTATCCAGACGCACAAGCTTTGAAATCAGCATCCGAACCTGTTCCCGATCCAGATTCACCATATCCTGAACTCCGGATCCGCCGGAGATAAAGCCGATATCTAAAGGACCTCTGGTGATAATATCATCAATATTCATATCATTGTATATTAAGTCGGACATCGTGTACTGTGGGCGAATCCCAAGCATAATCTCTACATTGGCCAGACCAAAGTCGGCATCAATGATTACAACCCGCTTTCCTCTTTTGCTCAGTTGGATAGCCAGATTGACGGACAGGCTGGTTTTACCTACGCCGCCCTTTCCACTGGTAACAGCTATAACTCTGGTGGAACCGCTGTGTTGAGCCTGTTGCCGGACTCTTCTTCTTAGCTGTTCTGCCTGATCCATCATTTACTGCCTCCTAACAACTGCTTTGCAATATACTGTGCATCTGTTTCACTAATGTCATCCGGTACATTCTGACCAAATGTCATATAGGACAATGGAGCTTGCGTTAACATGCGAATATTCAATATGTTTCCCAGTGCCCCGGTTTCATCTGTCTTCGTAAATAGTAGTCGATAGCTCGATATATCGGAATAGGTCTGCGTGATCTTTACCAAATCCCGATACTTCGTTGTAGCACTCACTACCAGATAAATCTCCTGATCATATTCCCGGGCAACCTCCAGCAGTTGTCTGAGATCCTCTTTCTGCTCCTCGTTCTTGTGAGATCGACCAGCCGTATCAATCAGAATCAGGTCATATTCCTGATATTTCTCGATCGACTGCTTCAGTTCATCTGCACTGTAGACCACATCGATCGGAACGGATAAGATATTGGCATAGGTGCGAATCTGTTCCACCGCAGCCACGCGATAAGTATCGGCGGTAATAATCGCCAGGCGGCATTCTTTTTCCAGCTTATACCGGGATGCCAGTTTTGCAATCGTGGTCGTCTTTCCGACCCCCGTAGGACCTACAAAGAACACAAGCTTCGGATGTTCTTCCGGTAGTTCAATCGTTTTCATCTGTCCAAGCTTCAACACAATCTTCTGGTAAACACTCGCCAGCAGGTCGTCCAGTTGGAGATTCTGCCGTTTATTATCGATCTCATTTAGGATTTCTTTGGCATTCTCTTCGGTGACTTCATTATTGATCAACTGATCATAAACCAGTTTTATGATCTTGGAATTACGATCCGCGGTCTTTTCCTCCTCCGATGCCATTTCCTCTTGTTTTGGATCCTGAATCTGCCGCTCCAGCATCTGTGCCAGAGTATCCAGCCGTTCCTCGATCGCAGAGGTCTTATCCGCCACCTGCTTCTGTGGGACAGTGCCCACTTCCTGTGCTGCTGCAGCCTCTTTCATCGATTCTGATTCACGGTCGGTACGGGTGCTCTCCTGCGAATAAGAGCGTGGACGTGCCGACTTCGATTCCTCCTTCCGGTGTTCCGGTTCATCAACTGCCGCCGTTACCTCAGTATAACTTTTTTTAAATAACCGGCTCAGCCCCCTCTGCTTTACCATCTTAACATTCATGATTACTGCATCTTTTCCCAGATCGTCCTTTGCCTTCTGAACTGCATCCGCTTCCGATGTCCCCTGATATTTTTTAATTATCATCGATTGTCACCATCCCTACTGACTGTAATTCTACATTTGACTCTATTTCATTATAAGATATCACAATTAAATTTTTGAAATAATCACTTGTCAATTTCTTATAATACATACGAACGATCGGCGAGGTAATAATAATCGGCGTCTGTCCTGCATCCTCCAGCTTTTTGATTTCCTTTTCTGTGGACGCCAGTATTTTTCGTGTTTCATCCGGATCCAATGTCAGATAGGCTCCCTGTTCCGTCTGCTTCACAGCTGCCATGATATCCTGCTCGATCTTCGGATCCAGTGTGATAACAGAGGTCGTTTCCTCTCCTCCAAAGAACTTATTGGAGATTGCCCGCTTCAGTCCCTGTCTTACATACTCTGTCAGGACATCGGTATCCCGTGTTGTCGCCGCATGGTCTGCCAGGATTTCAAAGATTGTAACCAGATCCCGGATTGAGATTCCTTCCCGCAGCAGATTTTGAAGCACCTTCTGAATCTCACCCACATTCAGCAGCTTCGGTATCAATTCATCAATCAGAGTTGTATTGCTATCCTTAATATTATTAATCAGATTCTGAACATCCTGTCTGGTCAGCAGTTCATCCAGATGTGTCCGGATCACTTCAGTCAGATGTGTCGCGATGATGGACGGCGGATCCACAACGGTGTACCCATAAGATTCAGCACGCTCCCGCTGTGCCTCTGTAATCCAGACAGCCGGCAGATGGAAGGATGGCTCGAAGGTCGGAATACCGGTGATTTCTTCTTCTACATAGCCCGGATTCATAGCCATATAATGGTCAAACAGGATCTCACCTTCACTCACTTGAATCCCTTTAATCTTAATTATGTACTGGTTCGGATTTAACTGTATGTTATCACGCAGACGGATAATTGGAACAACCGCACCCAGTTCCAAAGCAATCTGCCTTCGGATCATAACCACGCGGTCTAACAGGTCACCGCCCTGATTGACATCCGCAAGCGGAATAATACCATATCCGAATTCCAACTCGATCGGATCCACCTGAAGCAGGGTATTGACATTCTCGTGTCGTCGTACCTGATCGGCCTCTACCTCTTCCTCTGCAACCTCTTCTTCGATCTCTTTTGTTTCCTTTCGTGTAGCAAGGACTCGTCCCAGAACAATCATTGCCAGTCCAAGACCTACATACAGAACGATATTTAATGGTGTGAATACACCCAGAAAGATCAATGCTCCACCAACGATGTACATCACCTTGTCGGTCTGGAATAACTGACTGAATACTATATCACCGATCTCTTCTTCTTTCGATGCCTTTGTAACGATCACACCGGTTGCCAGTGATATCAACAGAGATGGAATCTGGGAAACCAGTCCGTCACCGATCGTCAGGATCGTATACTTCGATAATGCATCCGTGATCGTCAGACCGTGCATCATAACACCGGTCAGGATTCCCCCCACCAGATTGATGGCGGTGATAATCAGTCCTGCAACTGCATCTCCCTTTACATACTTTGTAGCACCATCCATGGATCCGAAGAAGGAAGCCTCCTCCTGAATCTTCTGTCTTCGTGCAATAGCCTCTTTATCGGATATTGCTCCGGTACTTAAGTCCGCATCAATCGCCATCTGCTTTCCCGGCATAGCATCCAGCGTGAATCTTGCGGTTACCTCAGATACTCGCTCCGAACCTTTATTGATTACCATCATCTGAACGATGATCAAAATGATAAATACAATAAATCCAATGATTAGATTGCCACCGCCTACAAAGGAACCAAAGGTAGTAACTACATTACCCGGTTCACCGGTCATCAAGATCAAACGTGTAGATGATATATTTAAGGAAATACGGAAAATCGTTGTAAACAACAGTATCGTAGGAAAGCTTGACATAGCAAGCGTTTCTTTCGCAAAAATACAGTTAAATAATATAATCAACGCTATGGATAAGTTGAACGTGATCAAAATATCCAGCAAAACGGACGGCATGGGAATAATCATGAAAATAACCGCTAATAATAAGTAAATTCCCAGGAAAATACTTATATTGAATTTCAATTTTTTCATGGCTTCCTCCTGCTTCTATCTTTCATCAACCGGCTCTTTTCAGGTTATATACATAAGCTAGTATATCTGCAACTGCCTGATAAAGCTCCGGCGGAATCTCTCTGTCTATCTCTACGTTGTAGTATAACATCCGCGCTAATGGTTTGTTCTCTACGATCTCAACCTGATGTTCTCTGGCAACCTCTTTGATCTTATTTGCCAGAAAGTCCGTTCCCTTCGCAGTCACGACCGGAGCCGAATGTTCTTCTGCATCATACTTCAGTGCCACCGCAAAATGCGTCGGGTTCGTAATTACAACATCTGCTTCCGGCACACTGGCCATCATTCTTCGCTGCGATGCCTGCCGCATACGCTGCTTCTGTTGTCCCTTTATCTGAGGATCTCCTTCTGTATTCTTAAACTCATCCTTGACTTCCTGCTTTGTCATCTTCAAATCCTGACGGTGCTTGTATCTCTGGTAGAGATAATCGGCAAATCCGATCACCAGCATGACAATACAAATCCGAATGCCTAACTCCCATATAATACTCATGAGCAGAGCCAGTGACTGTTGAATTGTAATGTCATATAAGGTATACAGCTCCGGTGCGTGTTTCTTGATCACAGTATAAGCCATATAACTGATCAAAAGCACTTCTGCTATCGCCTTAAGCAACTCCACTAAGGATCGGGCGGAAAACAGCCGCTTAAACCCACTGATCGGACTGATCTTATTCAGCTTCGGCTGTAACGGTTTTGCTGTCACCATCCATTTAAACTGCAGTTTATTCGATAAGAATGCCAGTACAAACCCAACCACTAAAAAAGGAAGGGGAATGATCACGGTATCCTTTGCGGTTTCAGAGAGAAATGCCAGGGTGGTCTTTGTATCAAACCCTTCCTGAAGAATCGTTCCTACATGTCCCCAGTACTTATCAAAGATCTGTACCAGTCTCGGTCCCACAAACTGTATCATATAGCGCAATGTTACAAACAGCCCAAACAACGTGATTGCATTTGACAGCTCTTTACTTTTGGCTACCGAACCTTCTTTTCTGGAGTCCTCGATTTTTTTCGGTGTTGCTTCTTCAGTTTTTTCTCCTCCAGGTCCTTCCTTTGCGAAGAACTGAAGATTATATTCTAACATGCGCGATCCTCTTTCAATGCATGGTATTTAGCAGGTTTACTACGATATCCTTTGTTACTCCATAGATATACTCCGTAATATTCGGTAAAAATATTACCATCGAGACCATCACCATAAGTCCCAGCAACAGCTTTAGCTCAATACCGATGGAAAACATATTCATCTGCGGTGCTATCTTTGCCAAAACGCCCAGTATTACATTACACAGGACAATGGATATAAAGATAGGAAGTGCGATCCGGAATGCGATTACAAAATACTCCTGCATAAATGTCATGATAACCTCATACATGGCATCTCCATTATAGATGGAGCCACCAACCGGAATCACCTGAAAGGAATCGCAGATCGCCGATATCACAAAGTAATGCATGTTGGAGCATAGCATAATAACCAGCACCATATAGTTATAAAAGTCCGCCGAAATCGTCGTGGATGCATTCGTCGTCGGATCAAATGCCGTTACCATGGTCAGACCGATCTCCCGATCAATGAACATACCACTCAGATTGATAATCGTCATACACAACGTGGATGCCAAGCCAACAGACAAGCCCAAAACCAGTTCCTTGATCAACAGTGCTGTAAATCCGATGATCGTCGTGTAATTCAATGGCTGATATTCCACTACAGATGCCACGATAATCGCTACGCAGAGACCAAGCCCTACCCGGACTCTTCGCGGAACTCCACGCGTACCGTAGATTGGAGCCACACTTACAACTCCGGCAACTCTGGCAAATATCAGCAGGTAATATTCTAAATGGTAGACGGAAAAGCTCGTTGAAAGCATATTTCACCTCACGTATTTACATAGGTTCCAAACATACTGTAGAGATTCACAACAAATTCCACAATACTGTTCAGAATCCATCCACCACAGATCAGCAGGGTTATAAATATCCCAAGCATCTTTGGCACAAATGTCAGCGTCTGCTCCTGAATAGACGTAACGGTCTGAAAAATACTCACCAGAAGACCGATCAGAAGAGAAACCAACAACATGGGAGCTGAGCACTTTATGATCATCCATAATGCCTCTCTGGCAATGTCTACAACGATATCTATTGTCATATCTCATCGCCTCCCGTCACAATATAAATGACTGAACGAGCTGACCTACAATCAGATTCCAGCCATCAGCCATAATAAACAATAACACCTTAAACGGCATCGAAATCGTGGTAGGCGGCAGCATCATCATACCCATGGACATCAAGGTGGATGCTACAACCATATCAATTATAATAAATGGAATATAAATCAAAAATCCAATTATAAATGCTGCACGTAACTCACTGATAATGAATGCCGGAATAATCACTGTCGTTGGAATGTCAGACCAGTCGGACACAGAATCAATCTGCGCAATATCCAGAAATAACTGAACGTCCTCTTCCCGCGTCTGATTGATCATGAAGTCCCGCATCGGATCCATCGCCGCATCCAGAAATTCTTCCTGTGTCATCTCTCCGGCCGCATACGGTTCGATTGCCTCGGTATTCACCTTAGAAAAGACCGGTGACATAATGAAGAACGTCAAGAACAGGGACAGACCGATCAATACATTGTTCGGTGGTGTCGAGGTGAGACCCAGTGCCGTTCGCACAAAATGCAGAACGACTATAATTCTGGTAAATGAGGTCATCATAACCAGAATCGATGGTGCCAGAGAAATCACTGTCAGTACCAACAGCATCTGCAAGGTTCCGGACAATGTTCCCTCGTCATTGTTCAATGACAGACTGAGATTCAACGGTTCTGTCACACTTCCTGCATCCGACTCCGTCGTTGCGTCCTCCGGAGGTGTCAGTTCGGTTGCCATAGACTGTGTATTACAAAACAATAGCACGATAAATACCACTGCAAATACAGCCAGACATCTTTTTATCATACCTCGTGTATTACATTTCATCTGTTTCATTCTCTTTCTTCTTCCTCTGGAGCTGCGACAAAATATCCTTGAAGCTACCCTTTGTTCCTTCCGTTGTATCCTTCAGAATCAACTCCTCCTCCTGCAGTTCTGCAATCAGATTCACTTCTTCCTTCCCGACTCCTACGGCGTAATAATGCTGTCCGATCTTTATAATCTGGATATATTTATTATTACTGATCCGGGCAACCTCCAGAATCCGTATATTGCTCTGACTCTGTATATTGCTCTGGAATCGGCCTGCCAGTCTGGCGGCCAGATAGGCAAGTGCCAGGACAAACAGAAACATAATAATAACAACAATCAGTTGTATCACGCCATTAACAGTGCGGCTTCCACCAGTCAGTACGATCATTATTCTACTGCTTTCTTAACCGCTTCCAGAACTCGATCCGGCTGAAACGGTTTTACAATAAAGTCACGGGCACCGGACTGAATCGACTCAATAACCATAGCCTGCTGACCCATAGCAGAGCACATAACAACACTGGCATTCGGATCAAGCTGCTTGATTTTCTTCAACGCCTGAATACCATCCATTTCCGGCATGGTAATATCCATAAGTACTAGATCCGGTTTTGTTTCCTGATATTTTTCTACAGCCTTAACACCATTTTCTGCTTCTCCGGCTACGTTGTAACCATTCTTGGTCAAGATGTCTTTAATCATCATTCGCATAAATGCTGCATCATCACAAATTAAAATATTCTTTGCCATTTCATTTCTCCTCTTTATTCCTTACATGGTTTTAGGTTTTATGATATCAGTAATTCGGACGCCAAAGCTTTCTTCGATAACAACAACTTCTCCTTTGGCTACCATCTTACCATTTACTAACACATCGATCGGTTCCCCTGCGATCTTATCCAGTTCCACGATCGTACCCGGCGAAAACTCCAGTATTTCTTTGATGGACTTCTTCGTTCTACCGAGTTCAACGGTTACTTCCAACGGAACATCCATAATCAGATCTATATTTTCCTGCTGTGTGACCGGATTTCCTCCACCGGCAAAGCTCTGGAACTGTACCGGCTGTACATTTACATCCTGTATCGGAGGCATTGCATATCCATACGGTGACTGACCGTAAACAGGCTGTCCATAGGCTGCCATCTGTGGTTGCCCCATCATTGGCTGTCCCATTTGCGGCTGATTCATCATCGGCTGCGGTGCTGTCTGCGGCTGAGATGGCATTCCTGACGGTTGTGGCTGCGGTTGCGGTGCTGTCTGTGGCTGCGGTGCTGCTTTCTCTTCTTTTCCCAAATCACCGGAAAAAACAGAATACAGTTCCTTTGCAAAGTCTACCGGATAAAGCTGCATAATGTTCGAATCTACCAGATCACCGATTTCCATCTTTAGTGATACCTTGACAAAACTCTGACCTTTGAACTTATCGACAAGGTGTCCACTTTGTTCACTGCCCAGCTCCAGTCGTTCTGCCTCCGGTGGACTGATATCGATCTTCCGATTCAGCATCGACGACATCGATGTTGCAGCAGATCCCATCATCTGATTCATGGCCTCGCAGATTGCACTCAGATGCAGTTCTGTTAATTCATCGGCCGGGTGTGTGCCATCACCGCCCATCATAAGATCTGTTATAATCTTAACATCCTTCTCCATTAAGATCAGAAGGTTGTTTCCCTGGACTCCATCTACATATGAGATATTGATAAACACACACGGCAGACCATATTCCTTCGATAAATCATCCCAGGTACAACAATCGACCTTTGGCGTGCTGATCACTACCTTTTGATTTACCAGAGAATATAAAGTTGTCGCTGCCGTACCCATACAGATATTCGATATCTCACCAAGTACGTCTTTTTCTTCTGCAGATAATTCTTCCGATGTTGACCCTGAAGGTGATTCTCCGGTCATACCACCCAGCAAAGCATTTATCTCTTCCTGTGATAACATTCCGTCCATACTTTACTCCTCTCTGATTACTTTCGTTATCTTAACTGCGTAATTCTCGGATGCCGATCCCGGCAAACCTTTGAACTTCAGCATATTTCCTACATATATTTCCAGCTCATCCTCATATCGCCGATCGATCTTTATGATATCGCCCCGCTGAAGGTTCACAAAATCGTTCACTGAGATCTTGCTGCTTCCCAAAACGGCTTTGATCGGTATCTGAGCTTTCGCTATTGCTGTCTCTATTACATCTATATACTCGGTATCCTCTCTCGTCTGCATCGTTGAATACCAGTACTTCGTATTCAGCTTGTCCATTACATCTTCCAGGGTGATAAACGGCAGACAGACATTCATCAGTCCCATCACATCACCGATTTTCATGTTGATTGTTATGATAGCGATCATCTCACTCGGCGAAATAATCTGAGCAAACTGGGAATTCGTTTCAATCCGTTCCAGACGCGGTTCAATCTCTACCACGTTCTTCCAAGGCTCCCGTAACAGATTCACACAGATCGTAAAGATACGCTCTAAAATACTCAGTTCAATCTCCGAGTAATCCCGAACCTTTTCCAGCGGTTCACCGGTTCCACCCAACATACGATCCACGATTGCAAACCCCAGATTCGATGCCAGCTCTATAATGATATTTCCCTTCAATGGTGCGAAGTTAACGATCCCGAACAATACCGGATTGGACAAAGCATTTGTAAACTCTGAATATGTAACCGCCTCGGAGTTCATAACCTCCATCTGGACATTCTTCCGGAGATATGCCGGCAGATTTGTAGAAACCAGACGCCCAAAGTGCTCAAATATGATCTCTAAGGTTCGCAGATGCTCTTTGGAAAACTTTGCAGGTCGTGCAAAGTCATAGTCCTTTACTTTCTGCGCCGGTTCATCTGCATATTCATCAACATCCAGTTCACCACTGCTTAGCTGCTTCAACAGATTATCAATTTCATTTTGTGATAATACCTCACCCAAGCCTACTCACACCTCCTTTGCTGTCATTCTCCACGCCTTACTGTGTAATAAACTGGCTGAATGTTACATCATATATACAATCCGTCTGATACTTCTCCTGCAATCCTTCTGTTATCTTCTGTTTGATCAGATCCTGAATCGCTGCATCATTGATCTCTGCATATGTATATTCCTGAACAACACTTCTGGTAACGTCAAATACCCAGCTTTCTGTTTCTCCCAGCTTTGTGTTCAGCTCCTCATAGTCCTTAGAACTGCCGTCCATGGATATGGAGATACCGATAACGGCATAGTGATTGGTTCCTGTACCGTCATTCTTTAGATTAACGGTTGTATTATCGGTCAGATTATAATTCTGGACATTTTTCAGATCCGGTCCGGCTGTTGTACCGTCGTCATTCTTCTCCAGCTCCAAATGCAAGACTGCTGCAATTTCTGTAATCAGATTGTCAGTCTTCTTCGTAGCCGGTACAAGTACGAACACCATCAGTGCATTCAATACCAGATTCACAATACAGATTGCTAAAATAATAACACTCATTAAATTCTTCTTCATACTCTTGCTCCTATTCTTCAACTGAACTCAACTGATTATATATTTTAATTACAACTCTACGGTTTCTTGCCCGACCTTCCGGTGTATCATTGGATGCCGCCGGCCGACTTTCACCATAACCGGCCACCTTCAGGTTTTCGTCTTTCAGATTTGCATGCTCCATCAGGTATTCGTACACATTGGTTGCTCTTGCCGTTGACAGATACCGATTGCTCTCATACTTTGAATTATGGATGGGAACATTATCCGTATGCCCCTCAATCTCTATAATACTATCCGGATAGGTTTCCAGTATCGATGCAATCTTGTTCATAAATGCATAGGAATCTTCTTTCAGTTCTGCGTCACCGGTGTCAAAGAGCAATGCCCCGTTCATATCCAGCTCCACATACTGATAATTATAATCCATCTGCACCCGATCATCAATGGAATAGCTTTCCATTGCATCGGAGATCTGTTGATACATCTCCTGAGACTGACTAAGCCCGGCCTCTTCCATCTGATTCTGCAGTTCATCCATGCTCAAATTTTCATTTGTATCAACGGTTCCGCTGTTGCTATTCTGTCCGGCTTCTGTACTGTCCGGATTGGTTCCGGAACTATCATTTGCCTGAGAATCATCCCCGTCTGTCCGATCGGTTGCTTTTCCAACCTGCTCCATGATCGACTGAATCCCCTCTAACTGTGTTACACCGCCACTTACCATCTGACCATTTTGAATAGTCTGTGAGGTCTGGGTAAAGATGGAAAATGAAATATTCTGAAAGGATGCCGCTATCTGCTGAATCTTGCCTTCATCCATTGTAGAACTGGCAAACAGCAACACGAAAAAGCAAAGTAACAGATTCATCAAATCACTGAAGGTATTCATCCATGCCGGTGAACCTTCATCCGGCGTTTCTTCTCGTTTCTTCGCCATTAGCTCTCACCTTCCCCTTCTGCCATCTGACTTCTGGCGGTCGGTGACAGGAACGACTTCAGTTTTTCCTCAATCACACGTGGATTTTCTCCTGCCTGAATCGAAAGAAGTCCTTCCACCATGACTTCCTTCATCATAATCTCTATATCATTGTTTGTTGACAGCTTTGTCGCAACCGGTGATGATATCCAGTTTGCCAGCATAGAACCATACAGGGTTGTAACCAGAGCGACAGACATATTCGGTCCGATGGTGTCCGGATCCGCCAGATTCTTCAACATGTTAATCAGTCCGATCAGTGTACCGATCATACCCCAGGCAGGACCCATAGCACCTACCTGCTTCCAGAAGCCGATCAGCTTCTTATGCCGTGCGTCGATATTCACCAGCTCTGTCTCCAGAATATTGCGAACCAGTTCCGGATCCGTACCGTCTACGATCAGGAGGATCCCCTTCTTCATGAAGTCGTCCTCCAAAGAATTAGCAGATTCCTCCAGAGCCAGCAGGCCTTCCTTCCGGGCGATATTTGACAGATCAATGATCTGATGAATCACTGCTGCTTCATCTACCTTTGGCTCTTTTAAAATAAACACAAAGGACTTTATTCCCTTAACAAAGTCCTTCATAGAGTTCGATGCTAATACACACATGAATGTACCACCAATGGTTATCAGAACCGATGGTATATCCCAGAAATTTCCTAACTTAGAAAAAACAAAACCGGCACCTCTTTCAAACGTGATACCAAACACAATCAATATTCCGCATATGATCAAGCCTAAAATACTCGCTAAATCCAATTTTCTTCACCTCACACCTTATCCCAATTACTTCCATGAATAATCTCATATCTGTATAATTTTACTAAATTTGCTACTTCTTGTCTACTCTCTTTTACGATTATTTTCTTTCCATTGGTCAGTGTAATCACCGTATCGGGAGTCTCCTCTACTGTCTCAATCACATCTGAATTCAGCGTAAAGGTCGCATCATTATATCGCGTTAACTCTATCATTTTTATACCCTCATAAACCCTACTGCCTATGTATTCCTTTGTTGCCTGTTATATTCTGTTAATTATGTCTATTATTTTACTACATTTTCTACAGTTTTACCACCTATTTTTTATCATCGACGGCTAAGAATTCAAAAGCAGAAAAGAGATCCCGTCTTCCGCTATCCACAGACAGAATCTCTTTTTCTCAGAATCTCTTTTTCTCAGAATCTCTTCTGTATTATTTTTCTTCTATTGACTACCGTTTCAGATTGATCAATTCTTCTAACATCGTATCTGAAGTTGTAATAATACGGGAGTTTGCCTGGAAGCCTCTCTGTGTAACAATCATATCCGTAAATTCGGTAGACAGATCGACATCCGACATTTCCAGCACGCCCTGTGACATGGTTCCGCCACCATCCGCAACTTCCTGGCCGATTCCATCGAAGTCCCCGGAGTTCTGTGTGGTCTGATATAAGCTGTTTCCGATTGCTTCCAGACCGGCAGGGTTTGTAAACTTTGCTACTGCGATCTGTCCCAGAAGCTTCTCCTCACCATTGTCATATACACCATAGATCTTACCATCTGTATTGATACTTACCTCATCCAGAGTACCAACCTTGCGGCCGCCGCCCAGACCCTTCAGATCACCACGGTTTGCTTTGATAGTGGATGTTGAACTGGTTGCATACATCGTTGATGTACTGAAGTCGATATTGATCGGTGAAAATGCCTGATCGTTGATGGTAAGTGTAATTCCCTTATTGGTACCGCCGCCAACACTCATAAATGCACCGCTGTCTTTATCAAATACCAACTGATCTCCACTCAGGGTATAACCGGCAGCAATCGGTTTATTATTGCTGTCTGTGATACTGTCTACACTGATGGTATAGGTATTCTTATCAGCCGTGTTATTCTGCGCAATGTTTAGTTTTACATTATAACCATAGCCCTTCTCGTCATAGATGGTTACATTCATGATCTTTTTGCCGCCATCATCAAATACAGAGTCTGTCTTATCAATATTTCCCGAAACATAGACATCGGTCGTTGCCTGCGGTTCCGAATATTTATTTGCCGCAGATTCAATCTGCAGGGCCGAAACGGTATCCTTCCGGATCTGTGTCGGATCGTCCGGATCTACCTGCCAGCCCATAACCATCTCACCGGTTCCGGTAACCAGATAGCCGGCACCATCTGTCTTGAAGGATCCTACCTTTGTAAAATAATTCATATTACCACGGCTTACAATGAAGAATGAATCTCCGTTCAGCATCAGATCGTATGGATTGTTCGTGGTTTCGGCAGAGCCGGTGCCGGATAGTTCCTTTGTGATACTTGCAGTTGTTGTACCAAGACCGATCTGCTTTGCATTTGTACCACCGGCGCCATTTGCCGCATTGGATCCGGTTGCACGCTGGGTAGTCTGGTACAGAACATCCATAAACTGCACGGAACTTCCTTTAAAGCCAACCGTATTTACGTTTGCAATATTATTACCTATAACGTCCATTCTGGTCTGATGGGTCTTAAGACCTGCCACACCAGAATACAATGATCTCATCATAATGTATGACCTCCTTATTATTCGTCCCTATCTCTGGATTCCGTCTGTCAGTCGGGAATCCCAAGCCTCCTGTAAAGGTCCGGCTTATATGATAACTGCTCCATCAATGTTTGTAAACACATGACCGGATTCATTTGACCGATCCAGTGCCGTAACCACTGTATTATTCTTCACATTTACGATAAATGCCAGATTATCAAGCATGACCAGCGATTCATTGATGTTTTTTTCTCTTGCCTGTTCTACTCCCTGATTCAGTCTCTGCACCTGTGTATCTGTCAGCTGAATATTCCGACTGTTCAACCGTTCACTGGCGTGCTTTGAAAATGCCACCGCACGCTGCCCTGCGTATGCTTTCGCCTGCAGAATCTCCCGGAAAGAACTCTCTGCGTTCTGACGATTCACTGTCGTCTGACTCTTTTTCTGGTTCAGATACTCGCTGCTTAGCTGTTCAATGGAATAGACCGGATTGTTTGTGATTGGGTTCATATCCTATCCACTCCTTTTTTGTAGAATCAGATTCTAGTCTGTATCTGTGTTGTCCGATGTATTATTCTTTTTATTTATATATTTGATATAGTCCATATCTACAACCGAATCGAATTCATCCATCGTATAATACTCATCATTTACCCGGAGCAACGCCTGGTTGTTACTGATTGTAACATACTGCACCAGTCCACCGATCTGCTTTGCATTTCCAGATGAGTCTTTTACATTTAACAATACATATTCTCCTACCAGACCCAATGCCTGTGAATTTGAAAATGATGTACCCAGATTGTTCATCGCTTCCAGCTCCGAAAACTGTGCAAGCTGTGACATATACTCTGTATTATCGGTAGGCTGCAACGGATCCTGATACTGCATCTGAGTGACCAGAAGCTGTAAAAATGCATCCTTATCCAAAGCATTGTTACTGGTTGATTCCGTCTTCTTCGCTACGCTTGCTGCCGCCGAAGTGTCAATTCCACTGATTGCCATCACGATTCCTCCTTTCCTGATTTTCGTCTGTTTCACTTTTCTTAAGCTGTGAATTCTACGCTGGCGCCATGGACTTCCAGAAGCTCTTCTGCCTCTTCTTCCGTCAGATCTTCTTCCGGCATGCCAAAGCCATTCATTCGAATCCGTCTGCTGCTACGTGACTGTTTTGAATCTCCGGCTGTATCCTGCCGCTGCTGTTCCTGCTGAAATGACGAAGTACTTACACTGACTTCTACTGCCTCTACCTGAATGCTCTTTTGCTGGAAGGTATCCTTTAGCTGCTGCAACTGTCCCTCAATCGCCTGCTTCGCCATCTCTGTCTCCGCATGAATCTGTGCTGTCATCACACCATTCTTCATCATAACCTGGATCTGTATACGCCCCAGATGCTGTGGGTATAACTGCACCTCTAACTGACTGGTATCCGATCCGAAGCTTACTCGGATCTGCTCAATCACCTGTTTCACAATTTCAGCCTGCTGTATATCGCTGTAAAAGCTTCCCTGTGCATCTTCAACACCGTTCATTGCCTGTGTCATCTGCTCTACGATATTCCCTGCAACATTCTGAAGTGCTGCATCCGGCTGTTGGTTCCTGCTTTGATTTGCCGGTCGATTTCCGGTCTGTTCCGTCTCAACCTGTACCTGAATACCGCTTGTTTCTTCCTTTGTTTCAAATCCGGTATCCCAGATCTGCGCACCTGCCTCTTCAGGCTGTTCATCCCCTGGCTTTGCCACCGGTATTCCGGTATCAGCCGCTATCACGTCCGGTGTCTCATCCTGTGGCAGTTTCTGTACCATGGATGCCTCTGCCGGTTCCATCGTCGACACCGGAAGCTGCTCATTTCCTGCATCCTGTGGTAGCTGCCAGTCCATAGTATCCAGATCATATTCATCCAATATCTGCTGCATATTCTGATTCAACTGATTCAGAACATCTGTCAAAGAACTATTTGTCAACAGCTCAATCGGCTCTGTTCCGGTCGCCTCTGTCAGAAACATCTGCAAATTCTCCGGCTGTAGCAGGCTTAACAGATTCAGGTTCATCGATGCAAGTACAGCATCCAGTTCTTCATCATCCATATCCAGGACATCCTTCAGTACCTGACGGATCTCATCCTTCACAGCATTCAGTGTTTCTTCATCCGGCAACTCTGCAGCTGTAGAATCCGAGGTTGATTCTGACTTCTTGACCTGATGATTCTGTGCCACACGATTGGAAGAAGTCATGCTTTCCTTCTCATACATGTCTTTATGACTGCTATCTGTATGTATATTGGTTCCGACTGTAGCTGCCTGACCGCCATTCCGAAGCTTTCCGGTATTTTCTTTTGCCATATACGTCTGAAACGATGTTGTTAAATCCGCTACGGTATGCTTTTCCGAACCGCTTCCAGGAAGAACCGGTGCCTTATCAACTGCACGCATTCCCTGTGTAATCATGTGTATTCCTCCTTTCTTCTATACTATTTATCCAAAACATGCGTTGCATGTAAGGAACTAATTTGGCATCAGTTTCTTTGTGATATTCGCCGCAAAGTTTGGATCCATCTCTGCCAGAATCTCCGCCTTGTCAGACGGAGACATGCTGTCCATAATCTTTGCCACTGTATCCAGATCTCCGCTCATTGTCTGTAAAATCTTTGCCGCCGCTGCAGGCTCCATGTCCGCATAAGAGGTAGCCAGCTCCTGAATGTTTTTATCTGTCTGTTCCTGTGCAACCACCTGCCGATAGATCTCTTCTGCCGCTTCCGGATCTATGGATTCATACCACTCAATATATGTATCGGCATCCGGAGCCGAATTTCCATAGACCACTTCATTATAAAAATTATTTTTTAATTCATTAAATGACTGCTGATCCTCTTCAAATACTTTTAAACGGGCAATCTCGTTATCCTTTTCCTGCAGTTCCTCCTGCTGTGTCTGGATCGTTGTCTGATCCGTCGCCACCTGACTTTCCAGCTCCTGAATCCGATCCAGCGCCTCAGACAAATTCTTATACGGAAGATCTGTCTCTGCTGCAGCCTCTTCATCCGAGGCTGCCGGAAGAATCAGATTCAACACCGGAACATCCTTCAGAACCGGACGCAGCACACGGCTGCCAAAGTGTCCCACATCCATCTTGATCAGTATAACCATAGCTGCCAGCCAGACAACTATAATCAGAAATATAATAACAGCCGAAAGCAATCCGCCTCCTGTCTTTTCTTCTTTCTCCTTTGCCATCGCCTATTCTCCTTCCTTTGGCACACTATGCTGATAGCTGACCAATTCATCGATTTCTTTCATTTCCTGTGCATTCAGATCCTTCATAAACTGTTCAAACTGATGTTCCTTTAGCTTTTCGTGTGTCTTTCTTTCCTGCATGACATCGTTCAGGTATTCCCTTGCTTTATCCACTTCCGCCATTGCTCGGAATACCTGTTCCTTTTGTACCCGAATCTGCTCATCCAGAATTTCAATCGCCTGATTGCATCGTTCCAATTCCCGCACATCCAGCCGGTCACTTGCCCTGCTTCGCATTTCATTCAGATATTGCTCTCTGCGTTTCTGGATGTCAAAAAGCTTCTGCTGTTCCTGCCGATAACGGGTCTGAACCTGTGCAAACTCCTGCTTTGCCTGTTCTTCCAGCTTGTACTTAATATCCAGTATATTCTGCATTCGATAATAAAACTTCGCCATGAATCTCCTTATGCGTTCGCCTGCATTTTATCCGGCTCATCAAAAATCGCCTTCAGTAACGCCAGTTCCTCATCAAACTGATACTTACTGTCTACATCCTGCATCAGATATTCGTTCACCTTCTGTATCTTTGAGATTGCATAGTCAATCTCCGGATTCGATCCGGATTTATAGGCACCGATATTGATCAAATCCTCAGCTTCATTATAAGTAGCCAGCACATTCTTTAGCTTACCGGCCAGCTGTTTATGCTCCTTCGTTGCAATCTGACTCATACAACGGGAGATGCTCTGTAAAACATCAATTGCCGGATAATGGTTCTTATGCCCCAGTTTTCGGGACAATACAATATGTCCATCCAGAATTCCACGTGCTGTATCTGTGATCGGCTCATTGAAGTCATCTCCATCAACCAATACCGTATAAAGCCCGGTGATTGAACCGGATTCTATATTTCCGGCACGTTCTAAAAGTTTCGGCATTTCCGAATACACGCTTGGGGGATATCCTCTGGTAACCGGTGGTTCTCCGGATGCCAGTCCGATCTCTCTCTGCGCCATCGAGAATCGTGTCAGGGAGTCCATCATCAACAGAACATCCTTTCCCTGATCCCGAAAATACTCTGCGATTGCCGTTGCCGTCTTCGCGGCTTTGTTTCGAATCAATGCCGGCTGATCAGAAGTGGCAACCACCAGAACCGACCGTTGCATTCCCTCTGCACCCAGATCTCGTTCGATGAATTCACCGACTTCTCTGCCTCGCTCTCCGATCAATGCAATTACATTGATATCCGCCCGGGTATTTCTTGCAAACATACCAAGCAGGGTACTCTTTCCAACACCACTACCGGCAAAGATACCGATTCTCTGTCCTTTTCCGATTGTAAGCAGGCCATCAACCGCTTTTACTCCCAGCGGCAGTACCTCTGTGATTATTTTCCGTTTCATAGGATCCGGCGGTGCGCACTCAACCGGATAGGTCTGAGACAAAACCATCGGCTCTCCATCCATCGGCTGCCCGATTCCGTCCAACACCTGTCCCAAAAGTTCCGGACCTACATAGACCTGAAACGGCTTCCCGGTATTCTCTACCGTAGCACCGATGCCGATTCCTCCAACGGCTCCAAACGGCATCAGCAGAATCCGGTTGTCCCGAAATCCCACGACTTCAGCCGATAGTTGCTGACTGCCGTCTTTTGAGGTAATGATACATAAATCATTCAGTTTTGAAGCAGGTCCTGCCGATTCAATCGTCAGACCTACTACCTTGGTCACCTTCCCCAGTTCTTGCGTAAAGGACTGTGACAGAAGGGATTCATACTTCGCTATATCCAGCATAGGATCTCCTTACATCTGTGATAACAGCTTTAGAGATGTACATAATCGATCTAACTGTTCTCCCAGACTACAGTTAATAATACCGGTTTCCGTTTCGATCAGGCACTGCAGCTTCGAAAGCTTCGTGTCTGCGATCAGTTCCAGTTCTATATTTGAATTTACCTGCTGCTTTAACCGGTCCATCTGACTATATACATCCGCATAATCATCTTCTGAAACCTTTATCGTAATTTTTTCGGAGCTGTCCAGTTCCTGTAACGCCTGATCGATTATATGAACCATTACATCCTGATAGTCTTCCGCTAATATTCCGGTCATCTTATGCAACAATCTGCACACTACATTTACAAGCTTCGGTTCTGCTTCCCGAAGCTCCTGCTGGTAATCCTCTTCCAACTGCTGACGGATGGTCTCATAATGTGCCTGCAGCTCTGCCTCCTGTGCCTCCAGCTGCTTCGCCGCATCCTCCATGCCCTTCTGATATCCTTCCTCTATTCCACTCTGGCGTGCTTCTTCCTTTAGCATCAGTGCCTGCGCCCGTGCATCCTCCAGAATCTTTTCCGCCGATGCCTGTGCATCTTCAAAGATCGCACCTGCCTGTTCCCGCACTTCTGCCATATCTATATTCTCGACTTCAAAGGACTGAAATCCATCTTCCGCAGCCGCTGTTTCCTCACCGGCTGCGGATTCCTGTTGCCTTTTCTGATTCTCTTCATCGATCTGACGAATCACCCGATTCTTATTTGCATCGATTACAAGTGTATTCTGCTGTGAAAAGGATACAAACCCTGACTTATATAAGTTAGACAATGATCTCGTCACCTCCACCGCGGGAAATCACAATATCTCCGGCATCTTCTAACTTCCGTATGATATTTACGATCTTCTGCTGTGCATCCTCTACATCCTTTAACCGAACCGGTCCCATGTATTCCATATCTTCCTTGATCATAGCAGCCAGACGGCTGGACAGATTGCTGAAGATTACATCCTGTACCTCTTCGTTTGCGTTCTTTAATGCGATTGCAAGCTCGTTATTATCAACCTCACGCAGCACAGTCTGAATCGCACGATTGTCCAGTGTAAGAATGTCCTCGAACACAAACATCTTTCTCCGGATCTCGTCTGCCAATTCCGGTTCCTCGATCTCCAGTGTTTCCATGATATGCTTTTCGGTTCCACGATCTACGGTGTTCAAAATACTTACGATCGCATCTACACCACCAACAATGGTGTAATCCTGATTGACCAGAGACGCCAACTTGCGTTCCAGAATATCTTCTACTTCCTTTATAACATCCGGAGATGTCCGGTCCATAATCGCGATTCTCTTTGCTACGTCGGACTGTTTTTCCGGAGGCAGTGCTCCGATTACAGAAGCAGCCTGTGACGCAGGCAGATAAGACAGAATCAAGGCAATCGTCTGTGGATGCTCGTCCTGAATAAAGTTCAATAACTGACTGGCATCTGCTTTTCTTACAAACTCGAACGGACGCACCTGAAGAGACGCTGTCAGACGGCTGATAACCTCCTGTGCCCGTTCTTCACCCAACGCCTTATCCAGCAGATCCTTGGCATAGCCAATACCACCTTCTGCAATGTACTGCTGTGCCAGACACACCTCATAGAATTCATCCATGACTTCATCCTTTACTGCCGGCGAAACACTTCTTGTATTTGCAATCTCCAGTGTCAACTGTTCGATCTCTTCTTCTTTCAAATGCTTAAATATACTGGCAGACATTTCCGGCCCCAGTGCAATCAACAGGACCGCCGCCTTTTGTATGCCTGTTAAGTTTTTATTTTCCGTTGCCATTTCTCTCACTCCCAATCATCATCATTCAGCCAGTTTCTAAGAAGCTGTGCAACAGCCTCCGGATTCTCCTCCACAAACTTCTCAATGCGCTGTCGAGCCGCTGTCTTCTCATTGTATTCGATATCCTCTAAGCTTTGATTTTCCTTTGTCGTTGCCAATAATGCCTCCACGGATAATTCCGGCTCCAGCTCTGTCACCTCTGCCGGACGCATGCCCTTCGCCACAACGAAGATCAGTAATGCTGCAATCAAAATCGCCAATATAATCTGAAGAATATTCGAGGTTGCGATTCCGGACGTTTCCTTTGGATAGAATAACGGAACCTGATAGGCAATAATCGTTATATTCTTTGTTTTAATTCCCGTTGCATTTGATACGATGCTGTAGATGTTATCATCGACATCCAACTGTACCCGATCACTGTTTTGTGCCTGAAACTCTGCAAAGGTTGTTCCCTTTAGCAGCCCCTGCTCTTTCATCTTTGCCTCATCATAGGTGACATACTGTGTCAGTATAATCGATACAGAGGAGTTTGCCGGATCCACTGCTCCGATCGCCTTTTTCGTCGTCGTTACGGTTTTATCCGTCTCATAATCTTCCTTTACTACCTGAATCTTTGAATTTCCGTAATTTCCGGTATCAATGTCATAACTGTTGATATCCTCATCATTGGCATCTGTACCAACAACCCCGCCGGTACCGTCTACATTTTCCGCATTATAAAGATAGTATGTAGACTTCGGCCCGTTCGCACCATCCTGAAAAGTATCATACTCTGTCTTTTCTATCACAGTTTCATCCAATTGTATGTCCAGATTTGTCATAACCTGTGCATCGTCATATATGCCTGACACTAACAGCGAGCGAATGTTGTTCTCGATTCCGCTTACCACTTCATTCCGTATCTTATTGTTGGAAGAAACCGAACCAACGGAACTGTCTCCGCCCTCGAACAGCAGTTGTCCGGTCTGATCTACGATCCGGATGTTGTCTGTATTCTTATTTCCCAATGAATTCGCTACATAGCTGGCGATTCCTTCTATGCTCTCCTGTGACAGATCCTGCGTCGTCGTCAGCATGATACTGGCAGACGCATCTTTTTCATCGTCAAAGAGTGTATGGGTACTGTCCGGCAGATTGATCCGGACCGCCGCAGACTTTATACCATCCATAGATTTGATATCCGTAGCCATAGAATTCTGCAAAGTGATTCTTGCCTTCTGTTGGCGTTCGGAATCCGTCGTTGTGAAGCTGTTATCAAACATCCAGCTATAATCTTCCTTTGACGTCTCAGATACTCCGTTTTCTCCCAACACCAGTCGTGCTTCCGACAACTGCTTTTCATCCACCATAATCGTAAGTGCATCATCCGACAGCTTATACCGGAAGCTGGTATCACTGTCATTCAAGTAGTCCCTTGCACTGGCCGCATCTGCCGTTGTTTCAAAGGTTGCTAATGTCACATACTTTGTTCTGGTAGAAAACCAGATTAAAGCTACCAGGGTGAAGATCACCGCTGCCAGCACGGAAATAATAATCGTTTTCTGTTTGCTTGTATATTTATTCCAGAACTCCAGAAATCTCGGTGGAATCCCCTTAAAAAAATCCAGTATCTTGTCCATCTTATCTCCATATACCAGTTATCACTATAACTGAATATTCATAATCTCCTTATATGCTTCCAGAAACTTATTTGTTACCTTCACTGTATACTGCAATGCAATATTTGCTTTCTGCTGTGCCTGAGCCAGATCATGTGTATTGCTGGAATAGCCCATAGCAAAGTTCATCTCAGCCGTTTCTGCATTTTTCTGAAGCTTGTCAGCCTCCGAATACATACTGATCGCTGAGTTCAGAAGGGAACTGAATGCCTCTGTATTATTCTTTGTTACTGTTTTGTCAGTCTTAGTACCTGTACCGACTCCGATACTCTCACTTAGTGCTGTAAGAGATGTTACATCCATTTTTTAACACTCCTTATACCCAATATGCTGCATTTCCCGCTTACCGGTCTTTCTTTTCCCTATGATCTACTGCAACAGCTCCAGTCCCTTGGCTGCAATCGACTTGGCCGCATTAAATGCGGTTGCATTTGCTTCATATGCCCGGCTGGAATCAATCAGGTTTGTCATTTCTGTTACCGTATCTACATTCGGATACATCACATAGCCGTTCTCATCGGCATCCGGATGGGTCGGATCATATACCATCTTCAGATCGGAAGGATCCTCCACAACCTGTGTTACACGAACGCCATCCGGCTTATAAACATTCAGGCTGTTATAGAGTGTATCTCCGAAGTTCAAAGATGTTTTTTCGTTGAATACAACTGTCTTTCGGCGATATACCTCACCATTCTCATCTCTTGTGGTATTTACATTTGCGATATTCTCAGATATGACATCCATTCGAAACCGCTGTGCTGTCATTCCGGTCGCACTTATATTCATTCCATCAAACATACCCATAATGCTCTGTCCCCCCTATCATGATTTCAATACAGTACTGTACCGGCCAAATTCCTGAGCCATCTGATCAACCAGTGCCTGATACCGGATCTGATTCTCTGCTAAATATGCTTCCTCCTGATCGATATCAACATTGTTACCGTCCAGACGATATGATAACGATGTGTGATCGGTATAGACAAAGCTGTTTAATTCATCCAGATCCTCGTTGACTGCCTCCAGTTTCTGTGCAATCGAACCGCCGCCGGCCATCGATGCCTGAAGAATCGACTCAAACTGCACATCCTGACGCTTGTAGTTTGGTGTACTGTCATTTGCAATGTTGTTTGCCAACACATCATTTCGTATGTATGCCGCATCTGCAGCCTTATCCAGCACATTAATACTATTGTATATATTTGTATTAATCATACGAATTCCCCTTTCTTCGACTTCTTTTTTGATCTTTCGTTATAAGATTTAAAAGGATTCATGAATCAAATCACAAATCCTTTTGTTGTTTTTGGAAATCCATTTCCTTCATTATCCAATTCATTCAGATATGGTTTATCGTTCCTTGTTCTTCTTCAACTCATCAAATACCACATCATTCAGAACCTTAATATAGGTTCCTTTCATGCCGGAAGATCTGGATTCTATAACGCCCGCACTTTCAAACTTTCGAAGTGCATTTACAATAACGGATCTTGTAATTCCTACCCGGTCTGCAATCTTGCTGGCAACCAGAATTCCTTCATTTCCATCCAATTCATCAAATATATATGTAATTGCTTCCAGTTCAGAAAACGATAATGTACTGATTGCAGACCGCACGATCGCAATCTTCCGATTCTCTTCTGCATTTTCTTCATTTACGGAGCGCATCATTTCCAGGCCTACAACCGTAGTTCCGTATTCGCCTAAAATGATATCATCGATCTCGTACTGCTTGTCCTGTTTATACATAAATACCGTGCCAAGACGCTCACCGGCAATATCGATCGGGGTGATCAATGCCTCGTACTGTTCGATTCCTTCCCGCTCAAAACCAAGGGTCGCCAGATTGACATTTTCTTTTGTTGACAGGATCCCCAGTAACCGTTCGTTCAACATCGGATCGATATGTCCGCCAATCTCGTCAACAATCAGCTCATGAAGGCTTGCGATGTCTTCCCGGTTCTTGATGCCGAGAACCTTCCCCTTCTTACTGATCACCAGTACGTCAGACTCCATAATCTCGGACAATACCTCGCAGATATCATTAAATACAACCTTATGAGAATTATTATTGTGCAAAAGCTTGTTGATTTTTCGCGTTTTGTCCAACAATTGTACGCTCATAACTTCCTCCCTACCCAAAGTAACTACATTTGGATAAATTGTAACACATCGTCTACAAAATAACAACTGAAAAAATCATAATCAGACAGGAATCAGTCGTTCTCAGATTTCTTATTTTGAATATGCCCACACGCTTCACTTATACAGACAAGACGATTTCCTTTTTCGACCATCAGACCACCACATTCCGGACAAGGTATTGTGGATGGTTTCTGCCAGCTCATAAAGTCACATTCCGGATTATTCTCACAGCCGTAATACTTTCTGCCCTTCTTTGTCTTCCGCAGTACGATTTCCTTTCCGCACTTTGGACAGGCAACACCTGTCTTTTCGTAATATGGCTTTGTATTTCTGCAGTCCGGGAAGCCCGGGCAGCCTAAGAACTTTCCATGTGGACCGTATTTGATCACCATATGACGACCACACTGTTCACAGACGACATCCGTAACCTCATCTTCGATCTTTACATGCTCCAGATCCTTTTCTGCCGCCTGAACAGCCTGCTCCAGATCCGGATAAAAGTTCCGGATAATCGTTTTCCACGGAACCTTTCCTTCTTCGACACCGTCCAGAAGTGACTCCATATTGGCAGTAAATTCCACATCAACAATCACAGGGAATGCCTTCATCATCATCTGATTCACTGCCTCACCCAGTTCTGTAACATATAGATTCTTCTGCTCTTTTACAATATAATGACGATTCATAATCGTAGTAATCGTAGGTGCATAGGTACTCGGCCGTCCGATTCCCAGTTCTTCCAGTGTCTTTACCAGAAGTGCCTCTGTATAATGTGCCGGTGGTTGTGTAAAATGCTGTTTTTCTTCTTGATTTTTAAGCGTCAGCACCGTTCCTTTTTCAAGTTCGCTGATATTTTCACCCGATTCCTTTTCTTCCTCCAGCTTATAGACCGATAAAAATCCATCAAACGCCAGCTTGGATGCAGAAGTTGTAAACAGTTCATCGGCTGCTTCGATCTTAACTGATGTTGTATGATATACCGCATTCTGCATCTGACTTGCTAAAAAGCGGTTATAAATCAACTGATATAACCGATACAGATCCCGTCCCAGGCTTTCCTTAACATAAACCGGAGACAGTTCCAGATCGGTTGGACGGATTGCCTCATGAGCGTCCTGAATCCGCTTGCCCTTTTCATTCTGCTTCTTTGCCTCCCCGACATACTGTTCACCGTAATGACCGGCTATAAATGTCCGGGCTGCCTGCTGTGCTTCTTCGGATATCCGAACCGAATCGGTTCTTAAATATGTAATCAGACCGACCGTTCCTCTGCCCTTTATATCAACACCTTCATATAACTGTTGTGCCAGCCGCATTGTCTTCTGTGTCGAGAAGTTCAACTTCTTCGAGGCCTCCTGCTGCAGCGTGCTGGTCGTAAACGGTAACGGTGCCTTCGTGGTACGGTTTCCTTCTTTTACTTCCTTTACCCGGAAGTCTGCTCCCTGAAGTTTCTGTAACAGTTTATCCAACTGTGCTTTTCCCGATATATCTCCTGCATATTTTGCATGAACCGGCTTACTCATGCCCTTTCCCTTCAGTTCAACTTCCAGACTCCAGTATTCCTCCGGTATAAATGCATTGATCTCGTTTTCCCGGTCACAGATCAGTCGTAATGCAACAGACTGAACACGTCCGGCACTTAAGCCTCGCTTTATCTTTGCCCAGAGAATCGGGCTGATCCGATATCCAACCATACGATCCAGAACTCTTCTCGCCTGCTGCGCATCCACCAGATTCATATCAATCTCGCGTGCCTGCTTCATCGAATTTTTCACTGCATTCTTCGTGATTTCATTAAACGTAATCCGCTTATATCCATCTGCATCCAGCTTCAATGCCTGTGATAAATGCCAGGAGATTGCTTCACCTTCACGGTCAGGGTCTGTTGCCAGATAGACTTTATCCGCCTTCTTTACTTCCTTACGAAGTTTCGCCAATATATCACCCTTCCCCCGTATGGTGATATACTTCGGTTCATAATCATGCTCAATATCGATACCCATCTGACTCTTCGGAAGATCCCGAACATGTCCATTGGACGCAATCACCTCATAATTACTACCCAAAAACTTCTTAATCGTCTTCGCCTTCGCCGGAGACTCCACAATTACCAGATTCTTAGCCATAAAACTGACGAACTCCCTTCCATATTCTTCGATCTATGTTTGCTTCCCTTACTCGATATCATTCCGTCCGATAATAGTAATGATGGGGATTCTGTTTTATCATTCCCTTTACTTCTAGTTCTGTTAATAACTGTATACCCTCCCATACCGGGAAAGGCAGTTGACACAATATATCATCGATAAATTTAGGTTCTAAACGCAGACAACTATACACCATTTTTTCTTTGGGTGCAAGCCCTAAATCCAGATTCACCGACGCTTCACCGCCCGTAATCTGTCGAAACCGGGTGCTGTCCATCAGTTCCGCCAATACATCTTCTGCACTTAAGATACACGTCGCTCCCTGCTGAATCAGCCGGTTGCAGCCGGTACTCACGGGATCGCACGGACGCCCCGGAACTGCCCCGACATCTCTCCCCTGTTCCAGTGCCAGATCGGCTGTGATCAGGGATCCGCTCTTTTCTCTGGCCTCTACCACCAGTACAAAGTCAGACAGACCGCTGATGATCCGGTTTCTTCTGGGAAACAGCGGTGGTCTGGGTGTCAGATCCGGCGGATACTCGGAAAGCAGACATCCGCGCTGCCTGATCGTTTCATACAGACGAAAATGCTCTTTCGGATACACCGTCTCCAGACCGGAGCCCAAAACTCCAATGGTATACCCATTTCCGTCCAGACATCCGCGATGTCCGGCTCCATCAATCCCGGCAGCCAGGCCGCTAATGATGCCCATTCCATTTACAGCCAGCTTCCGGGCAATCTGATAGGCCAGTTCACAGCCATAGGTCGTCGCTGTTCTGGAGCCGACGATAGCAACCAAAGGTCGATTAAGTGAAAGTTCTCCCTGATAATAAAGTCCCAGCGGAGGATCCGACAGTTCTGCCAATTTTTCCGGATATTCCGGACAATCGATTGACACAAACCGATATCCGGCTGTCTGAAACCGCTTCCATCGTTCCGGCAGATCCGGTCGTTGTCGCAGGGACTCTATATAGCCGCATTCCCGTTTTGTCAAATATCCGCCCAGTGCAGAAACTTCGATCGTCTGAAGTTCCTCCGGGTCTTCGCATAATCGCAGACACTGCCAGAGCTTTCGTGTCGGGATCTGCCAGAGATGACTGAGCCAGAAGTAATCATATTCTTTAGACATATCCATTCCCTCCCATCTGCACCGCATCAACCATCCGATATACAACTGCTTCCTCTAAATGTCGTAATCGAATCTGTTCCGATCCTTCCATATCTGCAATCGTTCTTGCAAGCCTCAACAGCCGGTTGTATCCCCGCCCACTCAGCTTCTGCTGCTCATATACCTGTTTCATAAAGGTCTCTTCTTCCGCACCCAGACAGCAGTACTGACGCAGTTCTTCCTGTGTTAACTGTGAATTGAACCGGGTGTTACTATTCCTGTATCGTTCCCGCTGCAACGCATGTACGCTCTGTACCCGCTCCCGGATCACCTCGGATGCTTCCCACTGTCCGCGATCTGTCATCTCATCATAGCTTACCGGGCGGATGCTCAGGCAGAGATCCATGCGATCCAGAATCGCCCGACTGATCCGCCCCTGATAGTTCTGAATCTGCCCGGGTGTACAACGGCATCGGCTGCGATCCGGATAGCAGCCACAGGGACATGGATTCATCGCCGCAACCAGCATAAACCGGGCAGGAAACTGATAGGTGTTATTCAGCCTTCCTATTATAACGCGTCCATCCTCCAGCGGCTGTCTGAGTACCTCGATGGCTGTCCGGGAAAACTCCGGCAACTCGTCTAAAAACAGCACACCATTATGTGCCAGACTGATTTCTCCCGGCTTTGGCACCAGTCCGCCACCGATCAGGGCACTCGTCGTAATCGTATGATGCGGAGCCCGGAACGGTCGTCTGCGAATCAATCCGTTTTCCGGTGGCAGCAGCCCCCGCACACTATAGATCTTCGTAATCTCCATACTTTCTTCATAGGATAATTCCGGGAGAATCCCGGTCAGACACTTTGCTGCCATCGTCTTTCCCGCTCCCGGCGGCCCGGTCATGATCAGATTATGCATACCACAGGCAGCAATCTCCATCGCTCTTCGTACCATCGGTTGTCCCTTCAGATTTCGAAAGTTCCAGTCCGCCGATACAGACTGCGCCACCTCTGCCCCGGATTCTCTGGCCGTTTCTGCAGAAGCTCCTGTTTCCGGGTATGCTTTCCCGGACTGCAGCCATGCGATCCCCTCCTGCAGACTCCTTATACCAACCACAGCAAGTCCCGGTATCAGTGCTGCCTCCGCCCGATTGGCAACCGGAACTACAATTCTGCTGCACCCTGCCGCATATGCGGCATCTGCCACCGGAAGCACACCGTCTACCGGAAGCACATCTCCATTGAGTCCCAGTTCTCCCAGAAAGAGCGTGTCTGCCACCTGCTCCTGTAAAATCTGGTTCATGGAGATCAATGCCGCTATCGCAATGGGAAGATCAAAGCCGGAACCCGTCTTCCGAACATCTGCCGGTGACAGACTAATCACGATCCGCTTCGGGGGCAGATAGAATCCGGAATTTCGCAGTGCTGTCCGGATCCGTTCTCCGGACTCCTGTACCTCTCTGGACAGACTACCCACCAGATGGACACCGGGTAATCCCTCTGACATATCGGCTTCCACCTGTATGACCATCCCCTGAATACCAAAAATGGTTCCACTCATTACACTACTATACATTTCATTCCTTTCCCCGCCCGGAACAGACTCCGCTCTTAGTGTAACGTGTGAAACCACATTGTGTCAATATTTTATTTACTTTATTGTTGTTTTACTTATCAAGAATCTTTTTTAACTCGTCCATAAAGGTATTAACATCCTTAAACTCCCGATAAACAGATGCAAATCGTACATAGGCAACCGGATCCAGATTCTTGATTTCATCCATGACAATCTCACCGATCACGGTACTTTCCACTTCTTTTTCCTCGAGATTGAAGATCTTTGTCTCGATATCATCCAGACACTGTTCAATCTGCTCTGCCGATACCGGCCGCTTATGGCAGGACTTTAGGATACCGGAAGCAATCTTAGATCGGTTATACGGTTCCCGGTTTTTATCCTTCTTAATTACGATCAATGGGATCGACTCTACCTTCTCATAGGTTGTAAATCGTCTGCCACAGGCATCACACTCCCGCCTTCTCCGGATAGAATTATTATCATCTGCCGGGCGTGAATCGATGACCCTGGTATTATCTACTGCACAAAACGGACACTTCATCTGTATTCCTCCATATTAATCCTTCTTCTTCACCAACGCATCCTCAGGATCAATATCTACCAGTATAATATCCGGGCCGATCCTGACGATACAACAAAATCGTATCACATACTCCGTACAGGGACAAAAGCATCCAAACAACTTTCCGGGGCCCGGCACCACCAGTGCCTCTACCTTACCATTGCAGGAATCAAACACAATATCTGAAACAAAGCCCAGACGCTTGCAATCCTTGCAGTTAATCACCTCACGCTGCTTCAAATCTGAAAACCGCATAGACCTGCTCCATCTTATATTATTACTATTCTATGCTTGAAACCCGTCTCTGTACCTGTCATTATTATATACAAATGAGAAATGGAACGCAAAGACTTTTTATTTCAGAAAAAAAACACAGACTTTTCATATTTCGTTCCCCTATTCTTATCGGTTCTATGATACACTATATATTGTGCCTGCATATACAAATGTTAGGGTTTGTACTGCACACTTTACTAATTTGTTCAATACAAGGAGTTCTACTACTATGAAAAAGAATCTAGCTACTGAGAAGCGAGAGCTTGCCGAAGCACTTCAGAATCATCAAACCGTAAACGACGGAATGGCAGATGATGCCCTTGATCGAAAGTCAATGACCGCAAAGGAACGCAGAGCCTATAACCGGAAGCAGGAAAAGGAAAAGCTGGCAGAGCTCACCTTCTGGAGAAAGGTTCAGTATATCCTGACCTACTACACCTGGAAGTTTCTGGCTGTTATAGCCGGCTGTGTCATCCTTGCATTTATCGGGCATCAGATCTATGTTGCCACCCGTCCGGTAGCCTTGGATATCGTTCTGGTAAATGATACAGAAAACACAACCTTTCAGGATGCAGTTACCACCATGTACAAGGATTCCTATGAGGTTCCGGATGATGCCCTGTTTCTGGTTGATACCAATATGGTTCTGCAGCCAAAGCAGGATGAGAATTATGTTCCGTCGACTCCGGAGATGGCCTATTATTCCAAGATGCTATCGGATCTGACCGCAGATGCCACCCACATCGTCATCAGTGATACGGATGTGATCGACTACTATGCCGTCGACGGCTATGTAATGGAACTAAAACATGCCCTTCCGGAAGATCTGTTTGAGGAACTGCAGGAAAAAGGAATGCTCTATGAGTGCGATGGTCCTGTAGAAGATGCCGATTATTATGCCATTGATATCAGTGGTACCGAATTTGTAAAGGAAACTGCGATTCAACTAAAGCATCCATATCTGTTTATTCCGGGCAGTCTGACGGACGAGAATCGTACGATTGCTTTCAACTTTATCCGCATGATTTTTAATATGGAAAATGACAGATAACGGAAGCTTTTATCCGCATCTGCCACCTTTCCTTCTTATTCTATCGTTGATCGTATCCAGAATCCATTGTCCGGTTTAAGAAATAATCTTAACCGGACATTTTTCTTTACAGGTTCCACAGTTCGTACACGCTTCATAATTAATATGCGCGACATTATCCTTTACCTCAATGGCGCCTTCCGGACAGTTTCTTGCACACAGACCACAGCCGATACAGCCGGCCTGACATACTTTCTTTACCTGCACACCCTTGTCCTTGGAATTGCACAGAACTATATGCTCTGCCGTTACCGGAACCAGCTCTATCAGATGTCTTGGACAGGCTGCTATACACTTCCCGCACGCCTTGCATTTTTCTGCATCTACAACAGCGATTCCATCTATGATCTCGATGGCTCCAAACGGACAGGCCGCCTTACAGTCTCCGTAGCCGGTACATCCATATGCGCAACCCTTTGCTCCATTATTCGGATTGTTCTGTGCCAGGGTACAGCTCTTTGGCCCAACATAGTCATATTGACTGACCGCCTTTTCACAGGTGCCTGCACATCGGACAACAGCTGCCATACGGACACCACTCCCGGCATCGGTTCCCATGATATCTGCGATCACCTTTGCAACGGCTTCTCCGCCAACCGGGCAGCCGGATACCGGAGCCTCGCCCTTTGCGATTGCTGCCGCCAGTCCATCACAGCCCGGATAACCACATCCACCACAGTTATTTCCCGGCAGTGCTTCCCGCACTGCCACTTCCTTCTCGTCTACCTCGACCTTGAACTTCTCACTGGCGATTCCGAGCAGCACTGCTATAATAATACCTGTCAGACCGACTACCAGTGTAGCGATCAGGATTCCTAAAAATACTTCTGACATATCCGCCACCTCCTATAGTCGAATCAATCCGGCAAATCCCATAAATGCTATGGACATCAGTCCGGCCGTCAATAACACAATCGGCATCCCCTTAAACGGAGCCGGAATGTCATTATCCTCAATCTTCTCCCGTACTCCGGCTAATATTACGATTGCAATCGTAAATCCGACTGCCGTACCGACACCATTGACCACGCTTTCCAGAAAATTGTAATTATCGGTTACATTATTCAGTGCTACACCTAGTACCGCACAGTTCGTTGTAATCAGCGGAAGGTAAACACCCAGTGTCTTATGCAGAGCCGGCATTGCTTTCTTCATAAACATTTCCACAAACTGTACCAGTGCCGCAATCACCAGAATGAATACAATTGTCTGCAAATACTCAATATGAAACGGTATCAGTATAAACTGATAAATCAGGCTGGCAACTGCCGAAGAAATCGCGATTACAAATATAACCGCTACACCCATACCGGCTGCCGACTTCATATTCTTCGATACTCCCAGGAACGGACACAGACCCAGGAACTGACTCAGCACCACGTTATTCACCAATGCAGCACTTACTGCTATTAATATAATCTTTGTCGCTTCACTCATCGGTCTTCGCCTCCTGACTCTTTTGACTGTCCAATCTTTCCGACTACATCTGCATCTCCGTCAAAGTCAAAGAACTTACCGCCACAGGATGTATTTCCACAGTGTGCACAGTCTTCCATACGACATACGGTATCATTTCCTGTCACCTTCGCCTTCCGCATATTCCGATAGTTCAGAAATGCGATCAGGAACGCCAGTACAATAAAGGCGCCCGGTGCTAATACAAATATACCGATCGGCTGATAGCCCGGAATGGAAATACCAAATACGGAACCGGCACCGATCAGTTCCCGCACGATACCGATTGCGGTCAATCCAACGGTAAAACCAAGTCCCATACCAATACCGTCAAATACAGAAGGCAGCACCGGATTCTTCGATGCATAGGACTCTGCCCGTCCCAGTATAATACAGTTTACAACGATCAGCTTGATATATCCGCCCAGACTCTCCGACAGGCTCGGCAGATATGCCTGAAGCAGGAAATCAACAATCGTTACAAAGGAAGCAACGATCACAATATATGCCGGTATCCGCACACGATTCGGTATAATATTCCGCAGTGCAGATATCATCAGGTTACTCATAATCAAAATCACGGTTGTACTCAGTCCCATACCCAGTCCATTGATCGCCGAGGTTGTAACTGCCAGTGTCGGACACATACCCAGGATCTGTACAAAGGTCGGATTCTCTGTCACGATACCATTTTTCAATCGTTCCGTCAGTTTATTCATTACCGTCACCTCCCTGTCCTGCATCACTCAGTCCCAGATCCCGTGCATAGCACAGACCCGCGTTTACCGCATTTGTGACTGCATTACTGGTGATGGTCGCTCCACTTAAGGCGTCGATCTCATTCTCCGCCGTTGCCCCGGACTTCGTATATGCAAATGCGTCTACCTTTTTACCGGAAAACTGTTCATAAAATGCAGGCTGCTTGGCCTCCATACCAAGTCCCATGGTCTCAGACAGCGACAGGAATGAAATCCGGTTTACAGTTCCATCCATACGGATTCCGACTGCGATCTGCAGTTCACCACCATATGCTTCCATCGATGTCACCGTCATCACATATCCCAGTGGACTGCCGGAACCATCAACTGCCAGCTTAACTTCATCGATTCGATCCTTCTCATACCCTGACTGCTGAAGAACTGTGACTGCATCCTCTACATTCACATCCAGATCCTGAAAATCTGAAGCATCTGAGAATACGGTCTGAAATGCTTCCTGCTTCTTATTCTCCTGTGCATGTGCAATCGGATTCTTTGTGATGGCATACACACCACCCAGAAGCAGTCCGGCCACGATCGTGATGGCAAACAGGATCAGGGAATCCTTTATCATCTTCTTATTCATGCTTCACAGCCCCCTTTCCAAACGACTTCGGTGCTGTAAACCGCTCAATAATCGGAACTAAGAGGTTTCCACATAGGATAGAATAGGACACGCCCTCTGCGGCTGTCGTCGTATTCCACGGACTCCGCAAGGTAAAGGTCAGAATTCCAAGAATCACTCCATAGATCACCCGTCCCTTATGTGTGATCGGGGAAGTCACGTAATCGGTTGCCATAAAGAAGGCTCCCAACATCAGACCGCCGCCACACAGATGTGCTGCCAGAAACGGCAGATCAAGCCCACGTCCGGATGCCAGTGCATAGATCATAATACAGACACTAAAACTGCCGATATAGGCCAATGGGATACGGAAATCAATCACACGTCGAACCAACAGATAGGCTCCACCGATCAATAATGCCGCTGCCGATGTCTCACCGATTGTACCGGCCGTACTTCCCATGAACATCCGCATCAGATCTACCTCACCACCGGTCTTTAGAATAGCCAGTGGGGTTGCTGTCGTTACCGCATCATAGGTAAAGGTGGTCATAGCCTTTGCAAAGGATAACAGCAGAAAGCATCTTGCTGCCAGTGCCGGATTCACAAAGTTCTGTCCGATTCCTCCGAACAGCTGTTTTACAATAATAATTGCAAATACGCTGCCAAGTACTGCCATCCACCACGGCAGTGTCGACGGCAGATTCAGTGCCAATAATAAGCCGGTCACCACTGCACTGAAATCACCGATGGTCAGCTTCCGTTTCATAAAATATTCAAAAAGTCCTTCACTTACTACACAGGTAGCCACACAGACCAGGATCAGAATAACTGCCCGGATTCCAAAGTTATAGATACCCATGATTGTCGTCGGCACCAGGGCAATCAACACATCCAGCATAATTCCGGCTGTGCTGTCTTCATGCCGCACATGAGGTGAAGACGATATTTTCTTCATTTCTTCCATGCTTCTATCCTCCTACTTCTTCCGGCTGGCCAGAATCTTCTTTCTGGTTCCTGCAATTGTCTGTGTTAAATGCCGCTTTGCCGGGCACACATAGGAGCAACAGCCACATTCACAGCATTCCATGCCATCCTGCTCTACGAATGCATCCAGCTTTCCATGCTCGGCCAGCTTTGCCAGCTGTGACGGATTCACACGTCCCGGGCAAACCGCTACACATCTGCCACATCGGATACAGTTCGACGGTTCACAGGCTGCCACCTCATCCTTCTGCATACAAAGAATCGCAGAGGAACCTTTTACGATCGGAATATCTGTACAAAATACAGCCTTTCCCATCATCGGACCGCCGGATATGATCTTTTCCGGCTCTCCGTTCTTATATCCGCCGGCAGCATCGATCAGCTCCTGAACGTTCGTTCCTAAAAGCACCTTGAAGTTCTTCGGATCTGTAATCGCATCCCCCGTCACTGTCACGATTCTTGCAATCAACGGCATACCATTATAAATCGTCTCATAGATTGCAACGATCGTATCAACATTATGTACGATACATCCCGCATCTGCCGGAAGCATGCCGGAATTAATATACCGACCGGTATTCGCATAGATCAGCTGCCGTTCTGCTCCCTCCGGATACTTCGTCTTCATCACATTCACCTGAATCTGTGGATACTCAGCCGCAGCCTCTTTCATCACTTGAACTGCCTTTGGCTTGTTATCCTCGATCGCTATGATTCCGGATGCCTTTGGGAATAAGGACAGTACAATCTTCAGACCCTCAATCAACTTCTCCGGCTCCTCTAACATCCGCCGGTAATCAGATGTCAGATACGGTTCACACTCTGAACCATTTACGATAATATAATCAATCGAATCCGGATTCTTCGGTGAAAGCTTCACATGGGTTGGGAATCCGGCTCCACCCATACCGACAATACCTGCATCCTGTATCGCTTTTAATATCTCCTCCCGGCTCATTTCCTCCAGTGGTTTAACCTTTGCTGCGAAATCGACCGTTTCATACTGCTGGTCATTCTCGATCACAATGGATTCAACCTTATTGCCTCCCGGTGTCAGTCGCGGTTCTATGCACTTTACCTTACCAGACACGGAAGAATAGATGTTCGCTGACACGAATCCGCCAGCCTCTGCAATCAACTGACCGGTCAGCACCTGATCGCCCTTCTTAACGACAGGCTTTGCCGGTGCACCGATATGCTGGCTGAGTGGATAGACCATATCTCCCTTCGGAAGATAGACCTCGATCTCCTTATCCATCGTTAGTTCCTTGCCTTCGTAAGGGTGTATTCCGCCCTTAAAAGTAAGCAAACTCATTCCTTCTACCTCATTTCCTTAGAATACTATAATTTTAATACTTTTTTCCTTGTTATTCAACTGATTTCCGCTGGTAAATGTCGGTGCAGCCAGGCGCCGCAAAGCCCGATCAGCACACCGGAAACCATGCCGGATATCATCAGAACCGGAAGGTAATAAAGCAGACTCCGGTTCTCAATCAACAGTATCGCCATAACTAACTGTCCGATGTTATGCATGATTCCTCCTGCGACACTCACCACCGGCATCGAAAACTTGTCCGATTTTTTCAATAATGCCATGACTACCAGACTCAGCACTGCACCTGATAGGCTGTACAGGAACAGAGACAGGTTTCCAAATAAAATACTGGATAGACCTACCCGGAGCAGATTTACGCCTCCGGCCTCTTTCCAGCCAAAGCGGTACAATACTACGATCGTTACGACATTTGCCAGTCCCAGCTTCATCCCCGGAACTACAGGTACAAGCGGCACCAGACTCTCCAGCCATCCCAGCACCATGGCCAGTGCCGTAAACATTCCAAGATATGCGATCCGTTTTGCCATCTTCTAATCCGACCTCCGATTAATATAGGTTGGCTCTGACTTTGAATACACGATCTTCTGACTCTTATACAGTCCAAAATACCCGGACAGCATATAGCAGATCGCGATTACGATCAAATAATAAAACATTCCGTTCATGCCAAACAGTTCAAAGCTTATAAACAGAGATGTCATCGGGCTGTTCGTCACTCCACAGAACACGCCGATCATCCCCGCCGCTGCACATAGCATCGGAGAGATTCCCAGCAATTGCCCCATCAGGCATCCAAAGGTAGCACCCAGAAAGAAGGACGGAACAATCTCTCCCCCCTTATAGCCGCTGCCCAACGTAACTGCCGTAAACACAATCTTTAGCAAAAAGGCACCCCAAAAGACCTGTCCATCCATGACTGCCCGCTCGATCACGTCCATACCGGTACCGTTATAATCCGTTCCGAATATCAGCGTCAGAACAACGATCCCTACACCGCAAACAGCGATTCGAAGATATGGATTCCGTAACCATATCCGCAGATACTGCTCTGCCCGTCGCAGGACGATACAGAACACAATGCTCAAAAAGGCGCACAGGATACCGATCAGTCCGATCTTGCCTACATTTATCAGGGTAAAGTCCGGTATCGCATTGACCGGAAATGCTTCTCCACCCAGACCGCAAAGCAGTGCGATCTCATGTGCTACCAGAGAGGCAACCGTACACGGAACCAGTGCAGCATAGTACATAACACCTACACTTACCATCTCCATTGGAAAGATCACCGCCGCCAGAGGGGTGCCGAACACAGCCGAAAAGGCTGCACTCATACCACACATGATGATAATCGTCCGATCCTTTTCATCAAAATGAAAGACTCTTCCGATGGACTCTCCGATACTGCCACCCAACTGCAGAGCCGCGCCCTCACGACCGGCAGAGCCACCACACAGGTGCGTCAGAATCGTAGATATAAAGATCAGCGGGGCCGTTCTGGCATGGATCAGTTCATCGGTACGAATGGCTGTGATTACCATATTCGTTCCCTTATTGTGCTCCTGATGACACAGCTTATATAGCAGGACAATCAGCAGTCCCACCACCGGAAGCAGATAGATCAGCCAGTGATGTGTCTGCCGCAGCCCTGTAACATATGTCATACAAAATGAAAATGCCGTACCGACAGCTCCTACGATAACTCCGGTCAGCAGGGAAAACATCAGCCATTTTCCAAATGTAATAAGCTGTTGTCCCTCTTCCTTTGCGATTTTCCTTGCGCGTTTCATCCTTTGTTCCTCCATGTCCCCGTCATCCCTACTGTATCTCAACAATCAGCTTATGCGGAAGGCAGACGATCGTCTCGCCCTTATTCGAAATCCCCTTATGTTCCACACAGATCTGATCCCGACAGTCCGCTTCTGTCACAGAAGCGACTCCATCCTGTATCTGAAACCGGTTATATCCCATACCGGTCTGGATCGGAATGCTACAGTCCTGTGTCAGATCCTGCTCCAGAATCACCGTTCCATCTAAGGTTACCACCGCAGTCGTTCCCCGCTTACTCGTCAGTACCAGTGTAACAACCAGCAGGCCAAGAATTACAACCAGAATACTGCCAATCAGAATCCAGTCATTTCTTTTTTTATGTGTTTGCTGTTTTTCTTTCATATCTTCACCCCTACCTCTCATGACCGGTTATTCCCCATACCGATAGTTTTCATTGGTGAGAGTAAATGCATCTGCCAGTCCATCCGTCACATATACCTCTCCCTGATCTGTCACAAAAATCGCTTCCGCCTGATACTTCTGAAGTAAGGAAAGGCTCTTCTCATACCCTAATACAAAGCAGGCGGTTGAAAGTCCGTCACTATAAAGACCACTATCACAAACCACAGTTACGGACATCAGACCGCTTTTTGCCGGAGTCCCTGTCGTCCGGTCGAAGATATGATGATATCGGATGCCATCCTCGATAAAATACTTTTCGTAATCACCGGAGGTGGATATCACCCCATCCTCTTCCATCGTCAGCGTACCCAATACAGCCGACTGGTCTCCTCGCGGATCCCGGATCCCGATCTGCCAGTCCTGTTTTCCCGGCTTCTCTCCATATACCAGAATCGTACCACCAATGGATACGACACCACCGGCAATCCGCTGTGTCTCCAGATAGCTCCGCACTTCATCGGCCGCGATGCCTTTTCCAACTGATCCCAGATCAATCGACAAATTCGGATTCCCTGCTGACAGGATTCCATCATCCGATAACTGCAGTCCCTCATAACCAATATCGTTAAGTGCCTCTCGGATCTCCTCTTCCGCCGGAACACGCGGCTGCTCCGTTTCGATCCCCCACAGTTCAATAATAGGATGCAGCGTAACATCCAGTGCACCTCCGGAATCCTTGCACAGCTGCAGGCTTCTTCCCAGCCACAACTGCTCTCTTGGAGACAACGGAACCGACTGTCCCTGTGCTAATTTCTCATTCATTACGGATACTGCCGACGCCTCTGACCGCCAGGAGACTTCTCCGGTCTCCAGTGCAATCAGGCACTGCTGTACACCATTTACCGCCTGTTTGCTGTCCCTGCCGTAGATCGTCTGTGTTACAACGGTTCCCATAGCAAAGTCTGTATGTGTTGTCTCTTTATACCGAAAATGATAGAACAAGGTAGCAAGCAACCCTGCCTCTACCAGAAAGATGACCGGCATTCCGATCATGAAGCTCTTATGCTTCGTCTTATGCCGGAAGACCTGCATGCCTAATATACTACCCAGACTGCCACCCAGTATGGCAATCAAAAATAACGTCTTTTCCGGTATCCGCCAGGCATGCTTCTTTGCCTTTGCCTTATCGATACCCATGCTTATAAATCCCGCTATATTCAGAATCACCAGATACAGCAGCCCTGCTTTCATCCATACATCCATACACTCTCACCTGTTATATACGGAAAGGAGGCCGTCAAAAAACTCCACTTTCGTTCTTTGTCAGCCTCTCTTTCCCGATATCCTATCCGGATCTGTTCCCTTCTATGCCCGCTTTACAAAATACTCATCATACCAAAGCAGGAACATAAATACTGTCCATATCTTACGACTATTGTCAAATTTCTCTTCTTTATGCTGATCCAACAGCTTCATTAAATAATCCGTATCAAAGAACTGTGCTGCTTCCTCACTGGTAAACGCTTCCTTTATACGGTTATAGTACTTGTCCTCCCGCATCCATACACGAATCGGAACCGGGAATCCCAGCTTCTTCTTATCTGCTACCTTCTCCGGAAGTACTTCCAGTGCAGTCTTACGAAACGCACGCTTCGTCACTTCACCCTCTACCTTATACTGACGCGGAATCCGGGAAGCCACCTCAAATACCTCTTTATCCAGAAATGGCACACGAACCTCCAGGGAGTTTGCCATACTCATCTTGTCTGCCTTTAACAGAATATCATGCACCATCCAGACATTGATATCCAGATACTGCATCTGTGTAACCGTATCCTTTCCCTTGGTTCTTTCCCAGTATGGACGGGTTACATCTAACGGATTCACACCGTTCCGCTCCTTTAACAGCTTATCCTTCTCCTTCTCATCAAAGATAAAGGCATTGCCGACATAGCGCTCCTGCAGGGTCTTGGAATGACGCACCAGAAAGTTAAAGCCACGCTTCTTCGGAAAATGCGATGCAATCCTTCCGATCAGTCTTCGAATCGGGAACGGAATCACATCATATGCTTTATTCTCCAATGGTTCCCGATAGATATTATAACCGCCAAACAGCTCATCCGAGCCTTCTCCGGACATTGCTACCTTAACATACTTTGATGTCTCATTTCCTAAGAAATACAAGGCAATCGCCGAAGCATCCGCTAACGGCTGATCCATATAATACTGAATCATCGACAGCTTATCCCAGTACTCCTCCGGGGTTATGACCTTGCTGATATTCTGTACCTGAATAATATCAGAGAGTTCCTTTGCATATGAGATCTCATTATACTTCTTCTGCTTAAATCCTACCGTAAAGGTCTTGTCTACATTTGCCAGGCAGGCAATGTAGCTGGAATCCACACCGCTGGACAGGAAGGAACCGACCTCTACATCACTGATCTTGTGTGCCTGAACAGAGTTCTCCATCACCTTGCGGATCTCTTCTGCCCATGCATCCAGATCCTTACTCTCGTCAGCCTCCTTAAACTCCGGCTCCCAGTAACGGGTCAATGTATACTTTCCGTTTTCATATACCAGATAATGTGCCGGCGGAAGACACATTACGCCGTCGAAGAAGGTCTCAGCCGATGGGCTGTACTGATAGGTCAGATAATTTTCCAGTACATTATGATTTAACTTCTTATCAAAATTCGGATGGCACAGAAATGCCTTGATCTCAGAACCAAACATGAAGGTTCCATTCATATCGGCATAATACATAGGCTTAATTCCGAAGAAATCTCTTGCTAAGAACATCTTATGCTCATTCTTATCCCAGATCACAAATGTAAACATTCCGCGCAACAGATTCATCATGTCATAGCCGTACTCTTCGTATGCATGAATCAAAACCTCTGTATCTGACTGGGTCTTAAAGATATGTCCCTTCTCCACCAGTTCCTTCCGGATATCCTGATAGTTATAGATTTCTCCGTTGAACATCAATACCAGAGAACCATCCTCGTTATACATCGGCTGATTTCCTGCGTTCAGATCAATAATACTTAATCTGCGGAAGCCTAATGCAATATCATCATCAATATAGGTTCCGTCACTATCCGGTCCACGATGAATGATTGCATTCTTCATATCTTCAATTACTTCTGCCTTTTCCGGCAGATGATCTACAAATCCTACAAATCCGCACATGCTCTGCACCTCTGTCTCTATTATATTCTGTAGTAATTTATCACTTTATATACCTGTTCATTATGGACGGAAATCCGGTTGCTGTCAAGTCTATAATCCCCGGACTTCCTTATTTCCAAACATTAAAATGACCACTTCTCCAGCCACTTCTCAATTCTTTGTATTAACCGTTCAAAGAACCTTTGAATTCCGTTTACATCTACATTTTCCTTGATCTCCTCTGCGGCACTGCTGGCTTCCTCAAAGGCACTGCTGGCCTCTTCGAATGCACTGCTGACTTCCTCTGCCGCACTACTGGCTTCCTCACTTCTGTGTTCCCACTCTTCTGATACAGACGAGTAGCTCTCATCGATCTTTTCACTAGACTCACTCCAGAAGTCCGGCAGCTCTTGAGTTGTGCCTGCGGCTGTATCTGCACTGCCTTCGGTTGTACTCTCACTTACAGCCTCGCTGCCCTCTTCCGATGCCGTCGTATCCTCTGAGGATGCACCTTCCGAAGCCTCTGTTTCATCTACAGTTAGATCGGTACTGTCCGTTTCCGACATATCCTCTGTCAGATCCGGCAGTTGTTCCGTTGTCACATACTCATTTCCCAGTGCCGGATATGCAAGCGTCGTCTCCCGAACTGCCTCAACAGCCCCATACTGCCGACTGTCATGCGCACATACAGATACTGCATCTCCACTGTTATATGGACGATCAAACATATACAGATATCGAATATTATCCGATATGCCCTCCTGTTCCTTTCCGTTTGCCACATACAGATTCACATGCAGGATCACATCATACATCATATCATTCCGATGCTTCTTCTCCAGATCCGTGAAGACAAGCCCGGTATCCTTATAAGGAACCACATCATAGGTTCCGGTATAGAAGTTATCAGAGAATACACCCTCCTGCTCCACATCAATGAAGGTTCCGTCCTCATACAGATACAGAACACTGCCATCCGACGTTCTCCGCCATGCCGTATCGGAAAAATAGTCCCGATTCTTACTGGTAATATTAAAGATTCCTCCAAACAAAAGCAGGATGACCAGGTAGGTCAATAAACTGATGCTTCCCATGATGATACCGGAGGTTCCCATTTTCTTTCCATTTCCTCTGGCTGTTGCCACAATTCCCAGTACGATAGCAACTGCCGCCAGTACCAGTCCCAGCACCGGGAGACAGAAAGATAACAGTGACAGAATCCCAAGAATCATCGCTGTCAGACCCAGACCATAGTTCTGTCCTGTATGGTTCGAAGCCTTCTGTTCCTCCGGAAGCGGAATCTGATCCAACGCATCCTCATAGTCCTCATCCATAAAATCATCCTCCGGCAGATTCTGATTCTTATTCTCTTCTTTCATAAGGCTACTCCTTTCCTGTCCATGGTTTTCCATCCAGTTCTACCCGCACCAGTTGTTCTCCGATATAATTTAATTTCAGCGAGAAGAATTCCCGGTCCTCCTCTAATAAATGAAAGAAAATTCGATCCCCTTCCCAAATCGGGAGGCGATAGACATCCTCTTTTTTTACCCACTCCAAGGTTCCTTCATTACACTCAGTCAAATCTCCTTCATAGGCATCTGCCGTATAAAGGCACATATATTCCATATCCGCCTGAACGGCTCCGCCTTGTACCAGTTTCCCGTTCTTATCCCAGTCCGGAAGCACATCCTGCTGCGACTGGTAGGTAAACGTCACGATGCCCCGGAACTTCCACCGGGTCAGTGTCAGCCCTGTCTCTTCCTTTACTTCCCGTAACAGACATTCCTCCGGGCTTTCCCCTGCCTCGAAATGTCCGCCTACGCCGATCCATTTATCACGGTTCACATCCTGCTCCTTCTTTACTCGATGTAGCATCAGGTATTGACCTTCGTTTTCTATATAACACAATGTCGTCAAATTATTAATATGATCCTTCATCCTTTTCTTCTCCTTCAATACCTACATTCTACTTTCATTTCCGGGGAATGTCAAAGAAAAGGGAAACAAAGCACGTTTACGTCCTTCGCTTCCCTTTTGAAATCTTCGATCGGATGTCTCTAATCAGAACCGATTTAGTTAAATAACACAACCTCTTCCTTCGGTTTTTCCGTCGGCACTACCTTCGTCGCATAGATCACAGGACCTTCACCCTTGAACTCACGATAATACTCTTTGTCGACCTTACCGGTAATCTCAACCCACTGCCGATCCTTTAGCATCGCAGCCATATCGCTCACACACTTAAACCCTACAAATGCAATATCTTCTACGCAACAGGTCATCGCATGCCGTCCCGGTACAAAGGCTGTTTTCCCATAGTTCTTCGGTTTGTATACCATACCCTTAAAATGTACGGTTTTACCGACATACTTATCCGGATTATCCGAAGCATCAATATAAAAGATCCCAAAATCATCATCTCCGATGTCGATCACATCTGCATCCAGCTTATATGGCAGATCATCATCCGGATTCTGGAACTCTGTACTGCCATCCTCTTTTTCAAATACAATCGTAGCCATCCGGTTATTTGCTTTAATGATCCGGCGGTATTCTCCACGCTTTGTCTCTTCCGTACACCGATTAAAGATAACCAGATTCGCCATGGATACCTGTTCCATCATCATAGCCCGCATATTTCCGAGATAACTGTCAAATGTAGAAGCATCTACATTCGCAACGATCTGAACAACGGTCCAGCCTCTCGGCACATCCAGATTAAATAACTGATCCAGCTTCCATGTGCCATTGTATTCGATCAGTACCAACTGTGGCTTGTACTGCGTATGAAGCTTCATCAGTCTCTCGGTTGTCAGTTCCTCCGGCTCCTCGATCGTTTCCAGCATGATATTGTGTGCTGCCAGCTCTGCCGGATCGTACTCTTCGATTCCTTCTTCACACACCAGCAGCAACGCCCGATCGCCTTCATTAAAGTTTTGTCCTATTAATGTATTCTGTATAAATGTTGTCTTACCGCCCTCTAAAAAGCCGGTAAACAGATATACCGGTATCTCCTTTGGCATATCTCATTCCTCCTATGCTAACTGAAACAACTGTTCCAGCTTGTCCTCTGCCAGCTTGCTTCCGATCACACACAGCTTGCCGGTATAGTCCGGATTTCCCTTTCGGAGTTCGTACTCACCCGGAACCAGATCAAAGTAGATCCACTCGCCATTCACATTCGGTACCATACCCTTTGCTCTCAGAATGATGCCATACTCTTCTGACTCAGACAGCTTCTTTAAGATGGCATCCATATCTTCTGTCGTATACTTATGCGGTGTTTCTTTTCCCCAACTGGTAAATACCTCATCCGCATGATGATGGTGGTGATGATCGTGATCATGGCAGCACTCTCCATCGTGATCATGATGATGCTCATGTTCGTGGTCATGGTCATGATGGCACTCTTCATCGTGATCGTGATGATGCTCATGTTCGTGGTCATGGTCATGATGGCACTCCTCACCATGCTCATGATGATGTCCACATTCCGGACATACCTCTGCCTCCTCCATCAGCTCATGAACCAGAGAATTTCCCTCAGTCATAGCCTTACGGATCACGGAGCCATCGATCTCCTCCCAAGGAGTCGTGATGATCGTAGCCTTTGCATTATGCTCCTTTAACAGAGCAACGACTGCCTCCAGCTTATCCTGTGCCATCTTCTGTGTCCGGCTCAAAATAATCGTGCTGGCACTCTCTATCTGATTATTGAAGAACTCACCAAAGTTCTTCATATACATCTTTGCCTTTGTAACATCTGCAACCGTTACGAAGCTATCCAGCTCCAGTTCGGTATTCTCGGCAACGCCCTGTACCGCCTTGATCACATCGGATAACTTTCCGACGCCGGATGGCTCAATGATGATCCGATCCGGTGCATACTCTGCCAGCACCTTCTTCAAAGCTTCACCAAAGTCACCAACCAGAGAACAGCAGATACAACCGGAGTTCATCTCTGTAATCTCGATACCGGCATCCTTTAAGAAACCTCCATCGATTCCAATCTCACCAAACTCATTTTCGATCAGTACCAGTTTCTCACCGGAAAATGCCTCTGCTATTAATTTCTTTATCAATGTGGTCTTTCCTGCTCCCAGAAATCCGGAAACAATATCAACTTTTGTCATTTCTAAACGCCTCCTAATAAAACGATTCGTTACTATTTTCCTATGGTATTATAGGCTCATTTTGAGGAATTGTCCAGCATCAGATATAATCGGATATATAGGGTGCATGATGGAAAATCACGTCATCCAGACAGGTAACTGCCTCCTGTGATGCCTGAATCCGTTCTCTGCGGTAGAGCTGTGCTCCTGTCTTATACCCCAGCAGTAATGCTGTCAGTGTACCGATCGACATACGCACCGAACAATCCGACGGCTGATCTGTCAGCCGACATCGTCCCTTATAGAATTCCACTGTAAAGGAACGATTATTCCATTCCAGAACCTCATCTTTTATATCCATGCGGATACGAACCGGCTGTTCGGTATATTCACACCGGTATTCCTCTAAAAACGTCTCAACATCTACGATTCTTCCCATGATATACGGTCGGATCGACTCGCGAATATCACTGTCATCCATATCAAAAGCAATCGGTTCATTGAAATAATTGTTTCCCCGCACTTCATCAATCATGGAATCGTGTGCGTGAATATATTCCCACAGTCCCTTCTGTGCTTCCCGGTTCAGATAAATCATTTCCTTGATATGCATGATGTCATCCTTGATCAGATATACCATATAGCCCAGTGGTTTCCCACTCTCACTATAGTAAACCGCTACGACTGTATCATCCTCATCCCAGCGCCAATACTCTTCCCAGGCCAGACTGTTGCGGAAGAGACAGCCATGTGTCTGCTGTGCAAAGGTTGTATGTAGATTCATAAATTCGGTATTATCCCAACTCACGCGGCGTACATATCCCGGTGCCTTCGCTCCTGCCGGAACCTGACGATCCTTCACGATAAATGAGATCTTGTTAGAAACGATCTCCCATCCGAACTTCCGATATAACGGAATCGAATATGGATATAACAGTGCCAGCGACTGATGCTTTTCATGCATCCGATGCAGACTTTGTGCCATCAGCTTCGCCATAATACCATGTCCCGAATACTCCGGATAGGTACACACACTGGTTATAAATCCCACCGGATAAACTGCCTGATAAATATTCATCTTCAGTGGATAGACCGCAAACTGTGACACCAGTGTATCCCCATCAAAGCAACCCAGAATATCCGCCCGTTTTATAATCGGAAACTTTGACTGCTTGATCTCGTCATCCCGCCAGCCGGTCTCTACCAGTTCCTGCTCGGTGACCTGAAATGCATACCGCAGCAAGGCGTTATACTGATCCAGATCATCCGTTGTTAAATCCCGTATTACATACTGATTCATGCCTGTAAACACTCCTTGGTAACCGTCTGAAGAATACGGATTGCTTCATCGCAGTCTGCCTTTTCTACAATCAACGGCGGTACAATTCTTATAATATTCTTGCTGACTGCCGTGATCAGCAGCTTATGATCAAAGCAGCCATGCTTAACGTCAAAGGCGATCGGCTGTTCAAACTCAACTCCTACTAAAAGGCCTCTGCCCCGAACCTCCTTCACACCTGATAAGGTATGAAGCTGTTCCATAAAGTATGCTCCCATTTCCTTTGCCCGTTCCGGAAGCTTCCGCTCTATAATCTCTGTAATCTCAGCACAGGATGCCGCACAACATACCGGATTTCCACCATAGGTAGAGCCATGTGATCCCGGATTCAATGCCTGTGCAGCCTCTTCTGTTGCACAGATCGCAGCGATCGGCATACCACCACCCATCGCTTTCGCCATCGTTACGATATCCGGCTTTACTCCGTAGGACATATATGCCATAAGTTCGCCACAGCGTCCCCAGCCGGTCTGTACTTCATCGAAGAGCAGAAGCATACCTCTTTCATCACAAAGCTTCCGCAGTCCCTGCAGGAATTCTTCTGTAGCAGGATATACACCGCCTTCTCCCTGTACCGGCTCTACCATAATCGCAATCGTATTCTCGGTACAGGCTGCTTTAAATGATTCCAGATTATTATACTCTGCATATGTAAAGCCCGGCAAAATCGGATGATAACCGATCTGACATCCATTATCCGGCTGCCCGGTTGCACTCAGGGCTCCATAGGTTCTGCCATGGAAGCTGTTCTTTGCAGTAATAATATGGTAATGTTCCGGTCCATACTTCTCTACCCCATACTTTCTCGCCATCTTGATCATGGCCTCATTGGCCTCTGTACCGGAGTTCTGAAAGAATATACGATCCATGCCGATATTCTCACAGATTAACTTTGCCAGCTTCGCCTGCGGAATCGAATATGGATAATTGGATGCGTGGATCAGCTCTGCCACCTGCTCCTGAACCGCCTGAACGACCTTTTCATTGCAGTTTCCTGCGGAGCTTACAGCGATTCCTGCATAAAAGTCCAGATATTTCGTACCGTCTGCATCGTATACATACATATCCTTTCCCCGCTCTGCAACCAGATCAAATCGTTCTCCGATTCCTATCATATATTTATCAATGGTATCTTTTACTTCCTGTCTTGTCATCCCTGTTTCCTGTAACAGCATCTCTCTTCCTCCGTCCTATCTTAAATCTTGTATTTAACATGCCTAAAATGTATCACTCTGTATGGAAAATGTCAATTTTTTGTATGATTTTATTGCTTTTCTGCTACTCCCCTTCATTCCCGACACCATTCCCTGACAGCACCTTATTCAAAATATCCGCCAAAGGTATCATGGCATTATTCGCTTCTTCTACGGTATTCGTCTGCCCTCCCACCTCGATCAGGGTTGCCTTTGGTCTGCGATCCAGATTATACTGATAGCCTTTGATGTAGGTTCGCCGCAGAAAGTCATTATACGATGCGGTTCCTGTCAGATACATCTGGAGACTGAATGCCAGATTTGCCTGTCGGTTCGGATTCTCCAGATATGCCAGTTCCCCATTAGTGGTTGTTCGGCTCACGCCATTGAAGAACATGATCTTAGCCGTCGGTCTGCCATCGATATCCGTTACCAGATGGGTATTCTCATTCACACCATCTCTATGTAAATCGATCACGACCTCGATGGACGGATGTTCTGCCAGTATCCGGTCGATGCCCTCCCCGGAAGCGGTATAGGCGTAGTTCCGGTCAATCTTTCCGTTGATCTGGTCATAGACCGTCCGGTCATGGTAGACCTTATAGCCATATGCCTCCAGCAGTGTCGTCAGTGTGTCCCCCAGCCCAATCGGTGTATCCTCCAGTACTCCCGGCCGACTGTCCACAAATGATTCGGACGAACTGTGTGTATGGTAGATCAGGATCTGATAGTCCGAATTATCCTGCTGCAGTGTCATATCCATAGACAGAAGGGTATCTGCATTCATTTCCTCACGATTCACATACGTTGTTGAATCCACAACATAACAGTTGTCCAGCAGGAACTGAAAGTCCTGAAGCTGTTCCTTTGTATATCGCGGTGTCAGGACTCCGGGTACTGCCGCTGTCTCAATCGTTTCACTCGTCACCTCCGGTTCGAGTCTCTGCTGTATCTCCGGATCGGTCGTCTCTTCGTCCTGATAGTAGGTCTCCGGTATTTCATTCCCGGCATACAGATCCGGCTGACTTTGTCCATAGAGCCGCTGATAGGTAAGCACCGGGAACAGATTCTCCATGATGATCTGCTCCACCTTCTCTATGATTTCCCCTTTATCGGAACGATTCTGATACCGGGCTCCCGGAACGATCGTCCGAACCAGCGCATCCCCGGCAAATAACAGCAGGTATATCATGCCGATCAAAACAGCCGCAGACAGGATACGATCCCGCCATCCTGTCATTGATGGTCTGTCTCTATTCTTTTTTTCCAACACCTGTATCCATTCTCTCATAGTCTAAGTATATGAGTGTTGCAGACGATTTATGGCTTCGGATATTGTAAAACTGATACGTTTAATGGCTTCATCTACATTCTTCGGTGTCACAAACATATTGACCAGATAGGGTTCGACCATCTCACATGCCAGTTGATATCGTTCTTCTTCTGTAAAGGTCTCCATCGCCTGTCTGGTTCCGTTTCGGCCAAATGCTTCCAGCATGACATCCATAGCATCATCCACAATCGCCGGAACGGATATAACCGTAGGCACCCCTATGGCTATAACCTTGATCCCCATTGTTTCTTCTGTGATTGCTTTTCTGTGATTACCGACACCGGAGCCGGGTGCAATCCCTGTATCTGCCAGTTGGATAGTTTTATTTAACCGATTTGAGTTTCCCGCCGCCAGTGCATCGATCACAACCAAAGCCTCCGGATGTATCTGTGCAATCACTCCCTGCAGGATCTCCTGCGATTCCATCCCGGTCTGTGCCATGACTCCGGGTGCTACTGCACTGATCTCGTAAGGACAGGCCAGGATGTCCTCCTTCACCAGATGTCGGGTAACATATAGATTGTCCACGACAAACGGTCCCAGTGCATCCGGCGTCACGCCCCGGTTTCCCAAACCGGCAACCAAAATCTTCCGCTTTCCGCCCAACATCTTCTTTAAGTGCCTGTATAGCGAATCACTCATAGGCTCATGATAGTCTTCATCACTGCATCTCAGCTCCTCGCTTTCAATCGTGATATAGGTGCCCATCGGTTTTCCCAGTCGATCAGCCCCCTCTTTTGAGTCGATTACGATTCGTGTCTCCTTCATATCATTATCCCGGTTAATTCTGGTGGATACATGAACGCCGGGGATCATTTCCTGTGTATTCAGATCTTCTCTCAGCTCTACTGCCAGATCTGTTCGTTGCATGGATAGCATGTTCATCACCTCTGTTTACATTATCTGTAATCTGATGGAAAATATGCACAAAAACTATTGACAAACCGCTTTCCCATGTATATTATGTAATAGTATGTTTACGTGAAATTGTCCGTGTCCGGTTTTTATGTAAGCAACAGATGATGTTGAATCAGAAAATGAATAAATAATACGTATGGAGGTGTAGGATTTGGCTAATATCAAATCTGCTAAGAAAAGAATCAAAGTTATCGAAACTAAGACTTTAAGAAATAAAATGATTAAGTCTAAGGTTAAGACCATCATCAAGAAGCTTGAGGCTGCCATTGCTTCTGGTGATAAGGAATTAGCACAGAGCCTGTTAGTAACTGCTACTACAGAGTTAAGCAAGGCTGGTTCTAAGGGTGTATACCATAAGAACACTGTTTCCAGAAAGATATCTCGTATGTCTTCTGCTGTAAGCAAGATGGCTTAATTCATCTCTTATATTTGAATTATATTATTTAACCCACAGAAACCCCCATCCGTTTGGATGGGGGTTTCTGTTTCTACTTCTATTTCTACTCCTGTCCACTCCAGCAGTATGTACACAGCTTTGACGGATCGATTCCAACTGCTTCGATCATATCGTCCAGACGATGATACCGCAGGGATGTGAACTTCAGCTTTTCACCGATTCGTTCTACCATCTTCTCATACTTCTCAGAGTTATAGTCAGCATATTCCCGCAGGGTTTCTTCCGATACCTCTCCGCCTTCCAGTTCTTTGATTACCACCCGTGTGATCAGTTCCATCTCTGATTTTGAGCGTGAGAAGTTCAGATATTTACATCCGAAGATCAATGGCGGACAGGCCGGACGAATATGCACTTCCTTTGCTCCACTCTCGTACAGGAATTCCGTCGTCTCCCGGAGCTGGGTTCCACGCACGATAGAGTCATCGATCAATAACAGCTTCTTGCCCTGTATCAACTGCTTTACCGGCAGCAGCTTCATCTTTGCGATCAGATCCCGCTTGCTCTGCATCGTCGGCATGAAGGATCTCGGCCAGGTTGGTGTATACTTGATAAACGGTCTGGAGAACGGCACACCGGATTCGTTCGCATATCCGATTGCATGTGCGGTTCCGGAATCCGGAACACCTGCTACGATATCCGGTTTCACATGATCCCGCCGTGCCAGAAGCTGGCCACAGCGATATCGCATTTCCTCTACATTTACACCTTCATAGGTGGAGGATGGGTATCCATAGTAGATCCAGAGGAAGGTACAGATCTTCATATCCTTTCCCGGTACGACCAGTGTCTTTGCACCATCCGGTGTCAGAACCGCTACTTCACCCGGTCCCAGCTCCCGTAAGGTGGTATAACCCAGATTTAAGAATGAAAAGCTCTCAAATGCAGCACAGCAGGCGCCTTCCTTCTGACCGATAATGATCGGAGTCCGTCCGTACCGGTCTCTGGCACAGTAGATTCCCTTTGGAGTCAGTATCAGCATCGACATCGAGCCTTCGATCAGCTCCTGTGCATACCGGATACCATCGATGAAGTTCTCCTTCTGATCGATAATCGCAGCCACCAGCTCGGTTGCGTTGATTTCTCCATTGCTCATTTCAAAGAAGTGTGCATTATCTTTCAATATCAGTTGAATAATTTCATCTGCATTATTGATCTTCCCCACTGTTGTGATAGCAAAAGAACCATGATGAGACCGAACCAGGATTGGCTGTGCTTCATAGTCAGAGATACAACCGATACCATAGTTCCCCTTCATGGTATTCGCTTCCTTCTCAAACTTTGTTCGGAACGGTGCATTCTCAATCTTATGGATGGCCTTCTCAAATCCATCTTCTTCTCCGTAGACAGCCATGCCCGCACGTCTTGTTCCCAGATGTGAATGATAGTCTGTTCCAAAAAACAGATCAAACACACAGTCTTCCTTTGATGCTACTCCAAAAAATCCACCCATTATAAACCTCCAGGTATGTTATAGTATAGTTTTGCATATTCATGCTTGTTTTGCCGATGAAAATTCAATAATCAAAAGTTCTACGCCCACCTTGTCCTGATAAAGACTGCGTTTGATCCCCGCATCCGTATCCTGACACGCCTCCAGCATAGACCGAAGCTGTTCATACGAGAAGTGACTGCACTGGCTCTTATACTTCCCAACAGTAAATGGAGGAATCCCTGCCTTAGATGCGATCGACTTATTATCCTGATTCAGACGCAGAAGTTCCTTGACCTGTAACAGGATATTGATCTGTCTGGTAATCAGTGCCAGAATCCGTAATGGCGGTTCCCGCAGCTCCAGAAGATCCTGATAGAGTCGAAGTGCCGTTTCCTGATCCTGACTGCCCATGGCGTCCAGCATGGCAAAGACCTGACTCTCCACCTGCGGACTGGAGATCTGCTTCACATCGTCCAGACGAATCTGATCCCGATCCATCGTATATGAAAATATCTTCTCCAGCTCCATCTGCAAGAGATTCATATTCGCTCCATCCTGCTGAAGCAGATATCGGGCTGCCGCTTCTTCCATCTGTTTCCCTTCTGCCGCACACTGCTGTACGATCCAGGTCAGCAGTGATTTCTCATTTGGCGTACTCATCTCCGTGGCATAACCAATCGTACTGACGGTCTTATAAAGCTTTCCGCGCTTATCGACCTCTTCCTCGACAAAGATCAGATACGTCGTATCCGGCAGTTCCTTCAGCTTCTCCGGCAGTCCCTCCGATGCAGACTTAAACCAACCGCTGTTTTCGATTATGATCAGTCTCCGCTCTGCAAAAAACGGCAGTGTCTCTGCCAGATCCAGAACTTCGGTTACAGATGTACTTTTCCCCTGAAACCGGCTGATATTCATCTCATCGCCTTCGGGACAAATCGCCTGCTTCAGCTTGTCCCGGTACTGATGACGCAGATAGGCTTCCTCTCCATATAGAAGATAGATGTGCTGAAATTCTTTTTTCCTGATGTGCTCATTGATTGTTTTCATTCATTGCTCCATGATAATGCCTGCATGATTCCGATATGTATCTGTACATATCCGTGCATTGTTTATTGTACCATGCTTTGCTCCATTGCGCTATAGGATTTCAATCAAATACGTTTATCTGGGGAGGTCAGGCTTTTATGATAAACAAACCGGATATTTCCCCTTATCGGCTTCTGTTATCTCACGAATTACCCTACACATTATAACTGCCTTTGCAAATACACCATATCCACCAATTGTACCCCAGCCTCATATATCGGATGATCGTAATGATCTGTAAAAAAACATGGTATAGTATGCGAACGGACAAAACCACATTTTTCATAAAATGGTATTGTCAATGGGCTATCTCCTGTTCCTACTTGCAAAACGGCAAATTGTCCTTTGTATTTCTCAATGATAAAATCAATCAAGGTCTTTGCATAACCTTTGCCCTGAGATTCTGGAACTGTTGCAATGTTCTTTATTTCGAGCACATCATTTCCTTCATTCGTAACGACACACTCACATTTAACCCCATTATCATCCAGCACATACATATTACCTTTATTCAGATAATAATCTATCATATTTTCCTGTTCATCTGCCAATAACAACAAATTAAGATATTGTTTTTTATTTTCTGTAACCTCTATGATTTTCACCAATAGTACCTCCAAAAATTCTGGTTTATACACTCAAATCATCAGCCTCAATATATTCATACGAAACAGAAATCACCTTTGTGATATAACGATATTCTAATATTTCAGGTAAACACATTTCCTCAAAATTCAAAGAATCCCAATCATATATATCCACATTAGGAATTTCAATTACACCTTTACATGAAGTTGTAATTCTTAAGCAAACTTCTTCATTTTCAGATTTTGCTATTATAATTGCAGGCATTTCATATTTCAAAACAAGCGTTCCTGCATCATTGATATACTCATTTACAATAAATTCATCTGATTCTTGTATCTTAGCCGATGAAAGTTTATGTATGTCTTCTTTATCAACATATCCTACGTTTTTTAGAAGTGCATCTTTTATACCTTCTATGTCTTTACATACATAGTCATCAACTATATTCCAAAGAAAATCCTCACCCAATTTTTCAACAAAAGCATCATTAATAATCATAGCCGGTTCACATCCCCCTTCAATGAACTAAACTGGAATTTATCTATTAACTCTCTTAACTTTCCCGTATTTTCAAGGCTTCCCGCCATTGAAAAATCTATATATGTATCCTTTTCCCTTGTTTTTGCCCTTATGGGATAATTACAAGGGAAAATTCATTATTCAGTTGTTTAATCATTGCCTGCCACTTTATCAAGAAGTCTTGCTGAAGTCCGCTTTGCTTCCCTTGTAGCATGGGCATAGACATTCATGATGGTACTCACGTCTGAGTGTCCTAACAGTTCCTGCACATCCTTAGGCTGAGCCCCGTTGGATAAGAGGTTTGTCGTGTAGGTATGCCTTAATGTGTGGAAATGGAAACCTTCAAGCTCCGGTACTTTTCTTCCTGCCGTCCGGCAGGCTGTTTCTATGGTTGCCGGAAGTTCCAGACAGCCATCCACCCTTAAGCATACAAAGAAGATTTCGGTGTAATCCTCCGACACATTTTCTGTCATTCCCAAATGGTAATACTCGTAATGCACCCGATTCTTTTCCATTACCTCTCTGTAAAAATTCCGCTGATAAAGTTCTCCATACTAAAAACGATTTACTTACTAAGAAAAAAGAGCTTGAAAGCAAGATTGCCACCAAAGAGGAAGAGATCCGAACTCTCAAAGCCAGATTATCCAATATCGTCAGACAGCATGAATTTGCAACAGTACAAGACTTCTACACAGCATTCTATACTGCACAGCGTGCCTTTGACGCATATCAGAAAGAACGTTCTAAGCGGGAAGAAGCATACGGAGAGAAAGTTACTCCAAAGTTCGAAACCATACACGACAAAATAAAAAGGTATCAGGAAAAGTCTGACAACCAGAACGCCAATCGACCTTATCAAAGCAAAGATAAAGGGGCGAGATAATCGCCCCTGAATTTCATTGCTTAATTTTTTCAAAAATGAAGTTCAGAACACTCATCATCAAGAAATCACACTAAACTTCCATTATTGAAATCAATTTGATTAATTGCTATAGTAATCAGCTCTTCAATATTTGATAGCTATATAATTTTTTCATATTTTCACTTTTTCTTCTCTCAGCCTCTTCCAACGCCTCATTATATAAACTCTTGTCAGAATATACTTTATCCCGAGGATATACAATACTTTCGATAATACCATGAAACAAATCATCATAAGCCATTTCTTTCGTATAGCCATCACCAACATTTCCTGCATCAATTTGTGCGTATAATTCATCCAGATGCTGCCGGAAATACGTTTGAAAATCATCATGGTTATCTGTTTTAATCAAGACAAGAGATTCCCCTTCAAAAGTATCACATGCGCGCAATTTATTAATCGAATATTCCTTTAAAAAATCAATAAAAGAATCTAAATCATAAACTCGATTGAATATAGGCATCAAACTTTCCTTCACATATAAAGCCGTCGCTGAAATAATCTCTTCCATTGTATCTTCGGTATATTCAAAACTTACTCTTGCTTCATTTCGTGGAAGGAATGAATTTAAATCCTGTCCAGCATACAATATTGATTTTTTATCGATAGAAGAATGATAGGTAGAAATAATTCCTGCAGTAAGGAAAAATCCTTTTGCCCCTTTATTCCATGCCGGAGCTGTTTTTACTCCAAAAAAAGCCATCAAATCTTCGTTGAGCATTTTAACAAAAACATTCAATTTTGAGCAATATCGAAAACCCTCTGTTTGAAATGTTTCACCAAAAATAAGTTTAAACTGTGAATTAAACGACATAAAAAATCTCCTTTGTTATAGTCCAAACAACAACCTGTATGCAAGATAGAATGATGCGGCATCATCTGCAATTCCGCCACCACCTGTAATCACATCTTCTGCAAGTGTTCCTCCAACGATAAGAACAGCTGCTACAGTTCCTGCGCTCCCCCTCTTCTATCAAATTTGATTTGTACAAAAACCCCACTATTATATGATATAATTCGTTATATTTCAACATTTTTTAATATTTCACATCATTTGTAAATTTTCTCTAAGTTCCAGAGTAACACCCATTTATAGCTTGCTAAAGTACTAAAAGCATTTCATCCAATCCCAACTGCCATTTTTATAATTTGTTATTAGTTGTTACCAGATTTTCTTTCCCTTGTTTTTTCCCTTATGAGGGTTCGTAATCAAGGGTAAAATGATATAACACGATACAAGATGTGATGGAGAGGACACCAATGAAAAGTTTAGGATTTTCGAGCGTTTGACGAGATTTCTATAACAAAATATAACAGTTATTAAATGCTATAGATTTCGTCATTTGAGAACTGGAATTTCACGCAGACATTTTCTATACCGTAATATCTATTCTCACAGATGATTTCTTCTCACCAAAATGCTTTATTTCGATGTCCTTCATTTCCTCCATAACATCCTTTTCAATCTGATGAACCTCTTCTAATTGAGCATCCGGCTTCGAATCATCTATTATTTTTGCATCATCATCTACGGAATCTGTTGTCTGAGATATTAAGGAATCGCTTGATTGTTCAAATGTTTCAGCATCTGTTAATTCCTCTACAACCGATGTTTCTGACTTAGAAGCCTCAACAATATCCTCTTCTGTAGGCAAATCCTTAAATTCCGCACTCTTTACAAACTTCGTAAATGTTTCTACTGCTCTAAAGGTATTTCCCATAATACGTTGAGCTTCCTTAAGCTTTTCGCTCTTTGGAATATTCGGATTATTCACGATACTTTTTAGTTCCGCTAAATTACCGTTCATTTCATTTACTTGAAGTCTTTGAGCTTCTTCTTTTGTTTTACAGTTTTTCAATCTACGCTCATAAGCTTCTTGTTCCATTCTTGCAGCTTTATATTCCATATAGGCTTTAGGGTCTTTCTGGCGAATAGCATCTTCTTCCGAAGCGGTTAATTCTTGACCACTTGCAATCTTATTATAAATCTGACTATATGCGGAACTTTCTTTATCTCGCTCAAGTTGCTCTTGGAAATGCTGAATCATATTTTCTTCCTGGCTTGTTACAGTCATACCCTCTTGTTTCTTTACAACATTCCCGGTAGCCTTCTTTTGCTTCCAATCATTTACTAACTGCATCTGATTCACAGCGTTTCGTATTGTACCTGCAATCATAGCACACCTCCAATTCCCGGTTAATGCTACCGATTAAATAGTGGTATCGAACTTCATGCCCTGTGTCGCTTTTTCTTCAGCTATCTTACTCCAATCCAGTTCAGAAATCTTTTCAATCAATTCTTCTTCTGAATTTGCCTGAATGGTAGTACGCTTAACAGTTAAATCCTTCTTTTCCTGCTGTTTTTCTTCTGCACGTTTTTCTTTTAATTCTTCCAGCCATTCTTGTTGCTTTTCTGTAATCTTCTCCAAATCAGCAAATAACGTCATTTTTCCACTATCATCAAAGGACATAGTTAGCTTACTTAATACAGTTCCATTATTTTCTGTCTTTCCCCACGCACGTTCAAAACCAAACTGTTCATTGATTTTATCCGACATTACAACCGCTGTTTTTACCATAGATAACTTCTCTTGTGCGTATTTCTCATCAGATGCCATTCTTTCAAGCTCAGCACTCGAAAATACAACTGTAAATTCCTTATCACTTTGGTCTACCAATCCTCTAAAATCATCGCCCTTATCAGCAATAATAAAATCAAAATCTGCGTTATCCTTACGCAATGTTTCTAAATATTTCTGTGCCTTAGAAGACAACTTATCTTCGCTGGATTTAATTTTCGCAGCATTTGCCTGCGCATCCTTCGTTTTCTCTGTGCTATTTTGCTTACTAACTGTATTATTCTTATAATACTCTGTTACTTGTGTTAAATTAGTTGCTCTAATCATGATATCATCCTCCTTGAAATTGATTAAAGAAATCCGTTTCTATATCTGTAATATCGGCACTTTATACCCATAAGTTAAGAGCCGTAAAATTCAAAGTTTCTGTTCCTTACAACTCCCGATTTAGTATTCTAAGCTATCAGATTCTAAAAGAAAATATTTCATCCCCATGATGACAAACCCCTCATCATTTCTCCATGGCTTCCTGCTTCCATTTACTATGACAATTTTTTTAAAAGAATCTGGAATATTACGCAAAGATTTGAACTCCTGTATTTGTTTTTCTTCCGAAGACATATCATACGCAGCCTGAATATAATATCTCTGATTGCCTTGATTTACCACAAAGTCAACTTCCAGCTGCTTGCGGACACGTTTGCCCTTCTTGTCCTTATCAAAAATATCCACAACCCCCACATCAACATTGTAGCCCCGGATTTTCAACTCGTTATAAACAATATTTTCCATAATATGAGTAGACTCCTGCTGTCTGAAATTCAATCGGGCATTTCTCAGTCCCACATCAGCAAAATAATATTTCAGATTTGCACCTATATACTTTCTTCCCTTGATGTCGTATCGATTTGCCTTGGAAATCAAAAAAGCTTCTGCTAGATATTCGATATGATTAGAGATTGTTTTGTTTGTATAAGTCATTTGGCGTTCGCTGGCAAACGTATTTGCAATCTTTGAAGGATTGGTTGGTGCACCGATTGAAGAAGCAAGTACATCAACCAGAATGCCAATCTCATCCACATTCTGTACCTTATTTCTTTCAATAACATCTTTCAGATATACATTTTCAAAAATATTCTTTAGATAATCTACTTTCTGTCGTTCGCTCTGAAACTGTGTAAGCTGCGGTAGTCCTCCATAGGTCATATAATCATCCCAGGCATCCTCATACTCACCATCATAAACTGAATAAAATTCAGCAAAGGAAAGTGGATAAATTCTGATTTCATCACCTCTTCCTCGAAACTCAGTCACGACGTCACTGGAAAGGAACTTCGAGTTGCTTCCGGTCACATATACATCCAAATTGCTTATACGAAGCAGACTGTTTAACACTTCTTCAAATCTCGGCATGAACTGTACCTCATCCAGAAGTAAATAATATTTTTTCTGATCCTTCATGGCATTTTTGATATACCTGAAACACACCTTAGGATCTCTTAATTCCTCATTTTCGATACCGTCCAGGGCAATTTCAATAATATGATCTTCATCAACACCATTCTCTATTAAATATCTTTTATATATGGTAAACAGCAAAAAGGACTTCCCACATCTTCGAATACCAGTAATCACTTTTATCATTCCATTATCCTTCCGCTGAATCAACTGTTGCAAATAAATTTCTCTTTTAATTTCCATCATATGGCTCCCTTTTTTTATATATTTGCACATTTTTTAGTAATATTATTTTATCACAAAACTCATTTCACTTCAATATTGTGTATCAACCCAAATAATCCGGAGGGAATCCATCGCTTGTCCGATGTATGGAATTTACTATTCCGTTTTATTGGAAATTCCGATTTATCAACGTGTAACATGATTAAATCATATTAGAAACGGGATAAAATAAAATGGCTTCAACAATAAATTTTCTTCTCTTCCTACATCTTTTTGGGATATTAAATATACCTTATTCACATTTCGGGAAAATTTTTTAGAAAATTCCTTTATTGATTCGTGTTTTCCTGTTCCAGAAGACTTGATTTCAAATGCGTTTATCTTGCTTCCTTCTGATATTAAAAAATCTACTTCATAATAATGTGTACTCCCATTCTTTTCCCATGTATGATAAAACAATTCTCTTCCAGATGCAGCAATCATCTGTGCTACAAGATTCTCATATAAATAACCCAGATTGGCAGGTAATTTATCAGAAAGCAGCTTCGCATATATATCATTTTCTGTTACCGGACGATCAATAAACAATAACGTAACAAACAACCCCGTATCAGAAAGATATAATTTATAACTGTTAAAATCTTTTGTATTTGTCAGACTGACTTTTGGATCCGTAGAATTGTAACACGGTAAAACCGTTTTTGAATCAATCAATTCATACAACAGTTCTTCTGTTTTTGTATTATTTTTCTTTCCAATTGCCGTTGTAATACGATATTTTCTTGTATCCTTGGCAAGCTGAGCCGGTATAGAATGATACAATGCTGAAATTCTTCCTGAATCGTCAATCTTCTTAAAATCCTCTTCATATAACGAAATAATCTGTCTTTTAATCATATCAATCTCTGAAAAATTCTTTCCATTGACATAGGCTTCTACTGCCTGTGGCATTCCTCCCACTGCCATATATATTCTCAGATCCCGCATTAATTTACGATTGGTGGTCTGCCCAATAGCCGTTCCGCAATTATAAATCTCATATAAAAGCCTATAATTACTCCCCGTAGCATCACAAAATTCCTGATAGTCCATAGGATATACCTGTATCCTCATTTCCTCTGACGGAATTAAAATATCTTTCACGTTTTTCTTTATTGATATAAGAGAACCTGTTTCCAAATAACTGTATCTGCCGTCAAACACAAGGTGTTTGATAGCCTGTCTTGCCTTAGGAAATAGTTGAACTTCGTCAAAAATAATAAGAGATTCATGTTCATATAATGTTATTCCTGTTTCTGCCTGTAGCCTAAGGAAAAAAATATTTAAATTCCCTATATCATCAAAACATTCCAATATATTACTTGTTGTTTTTGAAAAATCAATCAATATATATGATTTATACTCATTCTTTGCAAAGTTCTCTGCTATCGTTGATTTGCCAACTCGTCTAGCCCCCTCTAACAGCACAGCGTATTTATCTGAATATAATTTTTTCCATTCTAACAGTTTGTCATATGCTTTTCTTTTAAAATACATATCTACCTCCAAATATGCTCCTCAGACTCTCTTACACCCATTATATCACGAATATACTTTTCTTCAATATTTATATCCGGTATTATGTGCTTTTCTTCAAAGTTTATGCTCGAAATTATGTACTTTTCTTCAAAATAATATAGTTATTCAAGCATAGTCGGTACGATATCCATTATCCGCAATAAAACGCATATTAGACCTATTTATCATCCAAGCCTTGTCCTTAGCACCCTTTTTATAATCAGCTATTTGTTGCTTGTCGGATTCGCTTAATTGTTCCATATCTTCTGCTCTTCAAATACTTATATCCTGTAGCCTCAGATAGTTTACTTATAAACAATGCTATTGTATCATTTACTTTCTCGCTCATCATTTCTCCCTTCCTACAACTCCCGATTTATCTGCAATACAATTAGTCTGGATTATTTTCAAGTTCGTCTCAGAATTTCAAATTCATTATCATACATGAATCAGATGATTTAAAACCCAATGATTCATACAAAGGCCTTCCCTTCTCCGTTGTATCCAGACTTATTTCTGTCACGCCATTTTCTTTTGCCTCATCTATCAAAATCTCAACCATTTTCTTAGAGATTCCTTTTCTTCTATGATCTGCGCGGGTATAGACATTCATTAAATGTGCTCGATTACCTGTTGGATGCGAATAAGTCGGCATAATCCATATATAGGATAAGCTTGCACAGCCTACCGGAGTTTCTCCATCAAACGCAATAACCGTAGTCTGCTCACCCGATTCAAAATACCTCCTACTCTCAGAGATAAAATTCTCATCATATTCATACTCGCTGGACAAATCATTCACTTCTATAAGCATTTCAAGTCTCAGTTTCATCAGAATTTCCATATCAGCTTTTGTAGTCTTTTTGTATATAATCCCGTTCATTTCCTTCTCCCTCATATAGTTTGTTTACGTAACCGGAAGTAGCATCACCATTGAGAAGTATGTGCAATTGCTCTTAATCTGCGGTAATCAGCAACCCATTCTCTTCCGTTCCAAAGAGACTCTTTTGTTAAATTCTCTAGCTCCAAATTCACAAACCAATAATCCATTTGGCTTTAATACTTTATGGATTTGCTTTAATAAAACATTATGGTCAGCTATCCAATGAAAAACTGCATTCGAAAAAACGACATCGAACTGCTTCTCGAATGGTAAAGCGAGTGCATCACAAACCACAAATTGTATATTGGCATATTGCTCTTTTGCCTTTGTTATCATACTTGCAGAGCTGTCGACACCAATAATTGTATCTGCAAGAGTTGACAGTTGTGCAGTAAGAGTTCCTGTCCCACAACCCAAATCTAAAATACTTTGATGTTTATTTTTAGGCACAAATTCTAACAGTCTCTTTCCGTATTCAGCTACAAAATCATGTTTATTATCATATAATACCGCGTTCCATTCACTCATATGTTACCCCCGCAAATACCAAATTTCACAATTTTGATCATCCGTAAACGTCTCTATCTCATAGCTACAGATTCCATCTCGATATATCTCTTCCTATTATCTTATCTCGAATAATCCCGATTTTTCTTTACTCTGTCAGCAGTCTATCCAGTAGCATCTGCCTATTGTTTATAAACATTTCTGTTACCTGATAGCTCTCTGTATCTTCATATTCGCACGGATGTATGCGTCCATTATCAAAACAATAGATATCTGCATCCGGTATACCTAATAGAATCGGCGAATGTGTGACTATAAAAAACTGCGCTCCCTCTTTTGCACATTTATATATTTGCATTAACAATGTAAGCTGTCTCTGAGGTGATAATGCTGCTTCCGGTTCGTCAAAAAGATACAAACCATTTGGATGCAAATAACTCTGTGCTAATGCGAGAAAACTCTCTCCATGTGACTTTTCATGATATTTTGCAGAAGGATGTTCAAAATCTGCATACTCTTCCTCCTGCGTTGCAACATTATAAAAGCTTTCAGCTCTAAGAAAATATCCCCACTTTTCCCTCCGATAGCCTTTTGAAATTCTTATCGCATCACACAATTCGGAATGTGTATCATGCGTAGAAAAAACATAATTCTTTGTTCCTCCCTCAGGATTAAAACCATGTGCTACGGCAATTGCCTCCAATAAAGTTGATTTACCACTGCCATTTTCTCCGACAAAAAAGGTGATTG